>Ga0208636_100271_pt1 | contig 14148 bp, 9 predicted proteins | sample LakWasM103_HOW12_2_FD_183921 | JGI IMG/M metagenome (GOLD analysis project Ga0208636, IMG submission 183921) | Freshwater sediment methanotrophic microbial communities from Lake Washington under simulated oxygen tension - Sediment Metagenome... | ecosystem: Environmental > Aquatic > Freshwater >... | reverse complement strand
CGGACGATGGGTGGGCGGATACCGGGGGTAGCCCATGGCGTTGTCAACTTCAGAGTCAATGATCTGGCCACGGCCTTCCGCGACGTCGGACAACAGCTTGAAGTCGATGGGGTCACGGGCCCACGGCCGAGCACCCGCCGCCAGTGGCAGCGCGCGCTCCAGGTCCTGCGCCGGAAATACCTTGATGTCCGGGGGCAGGTAGGGTTTCTCCACCGTGAGGATGCGCGCCTGACTGGCCGTGTAGACACCGGTATGCGCCACGGCCTGTCCCACATCATTGACGGCGATGTTGTCCCGCAAATATAGCTCCACGTCACCATGCCCACCCAGCGCAAACAGCGGCGTATTGGCCTTGGTGTCCGGACCGTGGCGGTAGACGTTGCCGACAAGGGTCACCTTTCCGGTCACATAGTCGTGTCCGCTCCACTCATGGGCCACCAGGTTGTAGTGCACGGCCTTGAGCCCGGGATTGAAGATCAGGTTGTTGACCATCGCAGCTTGCACACCGCCCTTGAACAGCGCGTTGCGCTCGCGATTGGATGCATAGACGTTGCCAAACAGCAAGATCTCGGTGGCGTTGTCATGCACCAGCGTGCCCTTGGAATGCTCACCCTTCTCATGAACGGAATGGGCCAGGCCTTCGTAGATCAGGTTGTAGCTGTAGGTGATGGCGTGCGAGGTATTGCGCCGCCAATCGTCGGGGCCCGCTCCATCAAAACGGGGACCGCCAACTGACAGGTTTTCGTCCGTCGCCCACGACAGCGAACAGTGGTCCACGATGACATGGTGTGCCGCACCCACGGTCGCGATACCGTCCTGGTCGTTGCCACCGCGTTTGGCCCGGCCAAATTCACCCGGGCGAAACATCATGTGCTGGATGATCACGTCATGGGTGGCAATATTCGTCTGCGCCTTGATCACGGTAATCCCAGGATGTGGCGCCGTCTGCCCGGCAATCGTCAGATGCGGGTTCTTGATGGTGATGTTGTTGCCACCCATGTCAATGACACCACCCACATCGAACACGACGATGCGCGGCCCCAGCGCCTCAACGGCCTCTCGGTACGAGCCCGGACCGGATGCATTGAGGTTGCTGACGCGAATGATCTGGCCACCGCGCCCACCACTGGTACCGCTGGCCCAGCCCGGTGCATCGTAGGTAAATGGATTCATCTGGGCATGGGCCGCGGCACCCGCCAGCGCCAGCCCCAGCAGCCACGCGATGGCTTTCATGTCGACACCCCCACGCGACGCAGCGCCAGGCGCATCCCGACGGCGGAAATTCTGGCGCGCTGTGCGTTCACGGTCTCATGCAGGCCGGGGATGGCGGCCATGGCACGCTCCATCTGCGCGCTGGGCTCTGCAATGCCCTGCAGGGAAGCCGCCAGCGCTAGCACCAGGCGCGGCGGCAAGCGTCCCCGGGTTTGGTGGAAGCGGCTGATTTGGGGCAGCAAGCGCGCGATGCTTTTGCTTTCCATGTTCAGCGCAATGGCCGTCAGCTGGTGCTGGATGTGCGGATTGCCAAAGCGCCGTAAGACATCGTCTGCATAGGCTTCTGACTCAGTTTCTGGAAACGGCAGCACCGGAATGATTTCTTCCCACAGCGTGGCGCGCAGGAAAGGGCCAAGGTCAGTGTCGGACACGGCCTCCCTCACGGTGTGAATACCCGCCAGCAAGCCGACTGCGGCCAGCAATGTGTGCGCGCCGTTGAGAATGGCGACCTTGCGCAGTCGAATGGGTGCCAGGTCTGCTACCCATTCCACATGGAGGCCCGCGCGCTGCAGGGGCAACTCCAGTGCCACCGATGGCGGCGCTTCAATCGCCCAGTAGTGGTAGCGCTCTCCTGCCACCAGAAAGTCATCCCGGTAACCCAATTCCTTCTGCGAGGATGCAATTTCATCGGCGGGGTAACCCGTGACGATGCGGTCCACCAGCGTGGAGCAGAAATGGCAGGATTGGTCCAGCCAGGTATGAAACGCCGGCTCCAGTTGCCACAGCGTGGCGAAGTGCACAACGGCAGTGTGCAAGGCCGGACCATTGGCTTCGATCAGCTCGCACGGAAGCAGCACGACACCCGTTTCGGCATCCCCGTCAAAGCACACAAACCGTTCAAACAGCCACCGCGTGAGCTTGGCGGGAAAGGATGCGGGTGGGCAATCGTTGTAGCGGTCCTGGGTGTTGACCGCTATGCCTGCCTCGGTGGTGTTGGACACCACAAAGCGAACATCCGGGTTGTGGGCCAGCGCCAGGTAGTCCGCAAAGTGAACGGCCAGGTCGAGTTCGCGTTGCACGCACGTAATCTGCCGCACGTCGGTCTGCAATGTGCCGTTGGCGTCCAGCCCCCGCAGCACCGTGAAGTAACAACCGCCCTGCGTGTCCAGCAAAGGCGCGGTCGAGCGGGACGTGGGGCGAACGATGACGACGCCAAAGTCCAGGCCGCAACGTTCATTGAGCACATCCAGTTGCCAATCCACAAAGCCGCGCAAAAAATTGCCTTGCCCGAACTGCAGCACACGGATGGGCAACGTGAACGCTGCAGCGCGCCGCAATCGTGGCAATTCTGAAGTCAGGTTCATAGCGAAATATCACGCCGCCAGAAGATGAAATCGTGCTGGCCCAGCCGGTCAGCCTGGGTCTGCGTGTGCCCGGAGGCGGTTGACACAATCTGCGCCAGCAGCGCATCGGCCAGGTCTTCAGGGTCGGCGCCCTGCAGGATGCTGCCGCAGTCAAAATCAATCAGTTCGGACAGGCGCGTGGCGACATCGGTGTTGCTGGACACCTTGACGACGGGCGCAATGGGGTTGCCGGTGGGGGTGCCCAGACCGGTGGTGAACAGCACGACATTGGCGCCCGCCGCAACCAGCGCCGTCACCGATTCCACGTCGTTACCCGGCGCGCACAACAGCGACAGCCCCGGCTGCTGGGCCACCTCGCCATAGTCCAACACCGACACGATGGGGGAACTACCGCCCTTGCGCGCGGCGCCGGCGGACTTCATGGCGTCGGTGATCAGGCCGTCACGGATATTGCCCGGGCTGGGGTTGTCGGCAAAGGTCGTCCCGGCCGCATGGGCACGGGTCTCAAAGTCGTGCATCAGATCCACGAAGCGCTGCTGGTCGGACGGGTGCACGCAGCGCGCCATCAGGCTGGACTCGACGCCGCACAGCTCAGGAAATTCCGACAGGATGGATGCACCGCCCAGTGCCACGAGGCGGTCCGACACCAGACCCAAAACCGGGTTGGCCGTGATGCCGGAGAAGCCGTCGGAGCCCCCGCACTTGACACCAATGCGCAGGTACGACAGTGGCACGCTCTGGCGACGGACTTCGTTGGCCACGGCAAGCTGTTTCAGCGTGTCCTGCACCACCGCCTTCATCATGGCCGCTTCGCCGCCCTCCCACTTCTGCTGTTCATAGACCAGGCAGGGTTTGTCAAATTTTGGGTTCTTCTCGGCCAGTGCCGCCTTGAACATGTCGACCTGCGCGTTCTGGCAACCCAGGCTGAACACGGTGACGCCAGCCACGTTGGGATGGTCGGCATACGCCGCCAGAATGCGGCACAGCGAGCGGGCATCGGCACGCGTGCCGCCGCAGCCCCCTTGGTGGGTGATGATGCGCACGCCATCCACATTCGGGAATGGTCTTGCCGCGGACGGCGTGGAGGCCGCTGCACCCAACAGCGAGCGTGTGAAATCCGCCAGTTCGTCCTGGCCATAGCCCAGCGGTCGCACCAGCGCGTCGCGCAGTTGCTCCACATTCCGGTTTTCACAGAACACCAGCGGAAAGATGAGCCAATGGTTGGCCGTGCCAACCCGTCCATCGGCGCGGACCACGCCCTGGAAGGTCGCCTGCTGCCAGCGTGCAACATCGGGAGCGCTCCAGACCGGCGCCGGTGTATCCGCATGGAGAACCGGCGCGGGTGCATAGTGCTCCAGGTTGTCAATAGTGACGGCACAGCCCGCCCCAATGGGCTTCGTGGCTTTGCCAACCGGTGTGCCGTACAGGCACAGGATGTCGCCTGGCGCGCAGTCCCGCCGCGCGACCTTGTGTTTGCGCTGCACCGGCGTGCGGATGCGCAGCGGCTGTTGGGCCCATTCCACGGTATCGCCCGGATGCAAATCGACCAGCGCCACCAGCATGTCGTCATCAGGATGGATGCACAGCACCTTGCCGCGGGTGTCCGTCATAACGCGAAGTACCGTTTGGCGTTGTCATAGCAGACACCGCGGACAATGGTTTCCAGCGCCTCTGGGTCATGGGGGTACTCGCCGTCCGTCACCCAACGCCCCAACTGGCGGCACAACAGGCGGCGGAAATAGTCGTGCCGCGGATAGGACGCGAAGCTGCGCGAGTCGGTCACCATGCCGACAAAGGTACCCAGCACGCCGTGGTTGGCCAGCGCGCGCAACTGACGCAGGTTGCCGTCCTTGTGGTCATTGAACCACCAGGCCGGACCCATTTGCACCTTGCCAGCCACGCTGCCGTCCTGGAAGCAGCCGATCAATGCGGCCAGCATTTCGTTCATGGCCGGGTTCAGACAGAACAGCATGGTCTTGGGCAGCAGGCCGTCTGCATCCAGCGCGTCCAACAGGCCCGCGATGCCACGGCTATGGCCCGCATCAGAAATGGCGTCATAGCCCGTATCGGGCCCCAGCCTCTGCATGCCGCGCTGGCTGTTGTTGCGCTGCGCACCGATGTGCAGGCACATGGCCCACTGGTGGCGCGCATAAATGGCGCCCAGGTCCTGCAACAGTCCGCGCTGGAAGGCGGCCTGCTCGGCTTCGCTGAGGGTGGCACCCGACAGGCGCTTGGACAGCAGCGCCTCACACGCGTCGACCGACACTGCCTCACAACTGATGGGCAAATCGATGGCATGGTCCGAGATGCGTGCGCCGCGCTGGTGAAAATACGCAACACGGTCGGCCAGCGCTGCCACCAGGTCGGCATAGCGTGCGATGCGTGTGCCCGTCACCGAGCCGAGCGTTGCCAGATACTCCTCGAAGCCCGGGCGGTTGATGCGCATGGCCGCGTCAGGGCGAAACGCCGGCAGTACCCGGGTCGACAGTTCCGAGCGGGCAATCACTTCGTGCTGCGCCAGGTCGTCCACCGGGTCGTCCGTTGTGCAGGCCACTTCCACTTTAGCCTGCTCCAGCAGCGTCCAGCAGGTCATGGGTGCCAGGCGTGCGTTGGCCTGTTCCCAGATGCGGGGCGCGTTGGTCGCGTTGATGGTCAGCGTGATGCCAAACAGGCGTTGCAGTTCCAGATGGCACCAGTGGTAAATCGGATTGCCGGCAGCCAGCGGCAGCACGCGACAAAACGCCAAAAACTTGGCCTCGTCGCTTTGGCCTCCGGTGATGAAGTCTTCAGACACACCGGCGCTGCGCATCAGCCGCCACTTGTAGTGGTCGCCGGACAGCCACAGCTCCGCGATGTTGCGGAACTGCTTTTTGGCCGCAATCTCACCCTGCTGCAGATGCGAGTGGTAGTCGATGATGGGCAGGTCCGCCGCGACCTCCCGGTAGAGTTGCTGTGCGACTTCCGTGTCGAGCAGGAAGTTGTGGTTCATGAAGCTTTGCATCGTTAGTCTGCCTTTCCACGCCCGGAACCGGCCCTCGCACGAACCCGGGACGGCACGTCCGCTACGTTATCCATTGCAAGAAAGAGGCTGGGCTTCCACCCCACATCGGCATCCCAGTTCACACCGGGGTGGTTCGCGCGCAACTCCGCTAGCAGATTCACCGTCGAACCATTGTGGGTGGACCCGTTGTCGACGAAGCGATGGCCCTTGAGGGCACGCAGTAGCTGGCTGGTGGGCACGGTTGGTGGCGTCACCCACGCGTTGCGTTCGCTGTAGATCCTGGACTGGTGGCCAATCCCCAGTGAGTAGCCATAGGGGTAGGGACCGTCCGTTCCACCCTCGAACAGATTGTTGTACACATGCACTGCGCCATAGCGCACGCGGGGGGTGCGCTCCCGGGTGCGCTCGTACCAGTTGTGGTGGAACGTGACCTTCAGCTTACCGTCGTCCAGCGCCTGACTGTCACTGCTTCCCACCAGGGTCGTCTTGTCGTGGTGGTGAAAGTGGTTCCACGAAACCGTCACCCAGTTGGACTGCTGTGTGATGTCCAGCAAGCCGTCGTGGTGCTGGACCCGACGACCCAATAGTACGGGTTCGGCCTCATCTGGCCGCGACCCATCGTCAAACGTGCAGTGGTCAATCCAGACATGGGTGGCAACCCGTAGCGTGATGTTGTCGTATTCCGAATTCCACTCACCGCTGGCGTTGTCCTTGGGGTCCCAGGCCGGGAAGTAGTCATACGCATCCGAGAAGTGGATGTTGCGGATGATGACGTTGTCCACGGAATCCAGGAACAGGGTGCCATGGACGATGGCGGCGTCTGCTCCCACACCCACCAGCGTGGTGCGCGACGGCACCTTGACAACCCCCTGCGCGGCCTGCCTGCGCACCGATCGCTTCCTGGCCTCTTCCTGCGGCCCGCTGGGCGGCGCCTTGCCCCAGACTGCGGGGTCATAGGCCGCCAGAAAGGCCTGGGGGTCGAATTCCGGATCGCGGTAGTCTGCATAGCCCAACGCCCGCCCATTGGCATCCGTGCTCAGGTCGATACGGCCCACGACGCGAACCACCCGAGGGTAGGCACCGGGTGCCAGCGCAGCCACCAGCTCGGCGCGATTGCGCACCGTGTAGGTGTGCTCCAGCCCGGCATCGGAACCGCCCAGCGTGCCCCCATTCGCCGCCGCCCAGCCGTCGTGTGGCGCCAAGGTTTCGCGGCTCCAGTCCGGGCTCTGGCCCGCAACGTCCCCCGCTCCAACCTGGTGGTTGTTCCACTCCCACAAGCGGTTCGCCTGATTGCCGGATGCACTGAACGGTCGTCGTGCAGTGGACGCTGCCCAAGGACCCAAGTGGGCTCCCAGCACGCTGTCACGCACTACCGCCTGGCCATTGGGCGACGTGCTCTTCTGCCAGGCCCCCTTTGCAATGCCCTGGTCCCATGCCCGCCCCAAGGCAATGGAGCCAAGGCCCACACCGGCTTCACTGATGAAGCGGCTGTTGTGGACCAGGATTCCCCGCGGGGTCTGCGAAGCCGTGCTGGGTGCCAGTACGTAGCCGCCCTCCCCCGGCGCCCTGCGGCCTGCGCGGCTGAGAATGGTGCTGTCGTCGATCACCAGCGTGCCTGCGCCAAAAATGAAATCCACGTCCCCCGCTACTAGGCTGTGGTGCAGATACACCCGGTCCCCGGCATGGCCCAGTGCAGCACGCACATACAGCGTGTCCTGGTGGCCCAGAAGGTGGACGTCTTCGAGTTGAATTTTGTCGCCTTGGGTCATCAGGGCCACGGCCTGTGCGCCACCTGACTCTGCTGCTTCCACCGGATAGCCGACGCCGCCACGCACGCCATTCATGGCATCGTTTTCAATCGTCAGGTTCGATAGCTGTACATCGTCGCTAAAAATGGCTGCGGTTGCGCTGCTGAACGTGCCATAGGCCGGCGCACCGACCGCAGGCATGCAGGGATTGCCAGCATCCACACCGGGACGCTTCTTCTCGCCGGCATAGCGCGCGGCCACGATCCGAACATCCGACGGCTGCTTGCCTAGGCCTACCAGCGCCACCGGCGCCTTGCCCTGCAAACACACTTGCCCGCGGTACGTGCCTACTGCCAGACCGATGACAAATCGATGCGAAGCCGTGCCAACGGCGGGGGCCGCATCCATCGCAGCCTGCAGACTGGCGTGGGTGCCACTGCCATCCAGGGCCACCACCACATCGGGCCGCACGCCCCGCAGTGCAGCCGGATCAGCTGGCGTCCAGGGCGTTGGGCCCTGCGCCAGGTAGGTTGCCACCGTATAGTCCGCAGCAGTTGCTGGCGTCAACTGGGGCCGGGCGGAGTCTTGCGCCGATGCGCACAGATGCAGACACGCCACCCAGCACGCCGCAGCACCCATCCACCGCATCATGGCGCGCCCACGTCCGCCAGGTAGAGAGCCGGTTCACCTTCTGCATCGGAGCTGAACAGGATCTGCTTTTCGTCCGGTGTAAATGAGGGGTGTGGATGCGTCACTTGTCGACTGCCCTTGTGCACGCGCCAGGACGAATCGTGGTGCGCGACCGCGCGCACGCTGCCGGCCCTGAGGTCGAACACATGCAGGAACGGATCGGTCACGATATCGTGGCTGCCCGCATCCGCCACGTCGGCCGGTGAACCACAGCCATCCCCCACCAACAGGGTGCCGTTGAAGTTGCTCATCAGGTGCGAACAGGGCGGCATGGACATCAGCCGCTTGTCTTCCAGCGTCACCGGGTCTAGCGCACAGATCCAGCGGTCCCGCTGTCCCTTGAGGTATGACACATAGATCATGCTTGAGCCGTCCGGCACCCAAAATTCATGGGTGCAGGCCTCGCCCTCCAGGTGCACCTTGCCGCAGCGCAGATTGCCGCCGTCTTCGTTGATGAACCACATGCGGGCGTCCACCAGGTCATGCGGTCCTTCGTGGCAGAAGGCCACGGTGTCGTCATGGAAGGGCTGGTACTGGGGGTGGCCCAGCCAGCCGTGCTTTTCCAGGATGACGTCCCGATGCCCGGTGACCAGGTCAATGCGGATCAGGCGACAACGCGGCTTGGCATGGTACATGTCGTGGAACTTCTTCCAGTCGGAGAGCGGGAACCAGTCGTCGGCATGGATCTCGATGCCCACCATCTTGGTACAAGCGCTGTTGGACACCCAGGTGCCGTAACCGACCCACCCCTGTGGCACGGTGTAGACCACCTCTTCACTCAAGTCCGACAGGGACAGCCGAATCAGTTGACGCTCCGCACGCACAAAATAGAGGTGTTGATCGTCGGGGCTCATGAAACCGCCAAAAGTGTTTTCACCTCGCTGGTCGGTCAGTTGCGTGGCGACCTGGCTATTGAGGTCCAGCAAGTGGTAGTTCCAGGCATTGCCGGGGCCGAACTCACCGGCAAAGATCAGCCTGGAGCCGTCCTTGGTGAAGCACTTCTGGTAGAAGTAGTTGCGGTGGCAGGTGATGTCGGTCGGCGTGAGCCGCGTGACGCGGGCACCGGTATCCGGGTCTTGCCGGGATTCAAACTTCAAATGGCGTTGGGTAGCTTTGGTCATAGGTCTTACTTGATGCGTTTCAACAGGGCATTACCTTCTTCGACCAGGCGGCGGGCCGCCTCCTGGTCCGTCGTCTTTCCGTAGGCTACGGTCTCGAACACTTCCCGCATGAACTTGTGCAAACGGGCATGTTCGAACAGCGGCGCCGGTACCGGAACCCGTCCCGCGTCGCGCTGCTTTTTGATTTGTTCATGCGCGGCCAGTTCCATGGCCGGCAGCTTGTTGGCCTGCAACAGCACATCGAGCTGGCTGCGCGCTGCAGGCACGCCACGGGTCTTGCCCAGAATGCGGCCAGCATGACGCTGGGGCGGCCAAACATGCCGCTCACCTTGGCCCCCGGCAACGTGGGGAACTCCCCCAGCACCAGGTGTTGCTGCTTGTTCAGCGTGGCCGCGCGCAACGGGATGGCGGAATCCCACGCAAAGTTTCCGGCCCAATTGCCCACCACCCAGTCCTGTTGCTGCTCCGTGGCCTTGTCCGCACCACCCAGGCTGGCACGCAAGGGCAATGGCGTTGCCACATGCTCGGTGATCAATCGGCGGTAGGTCTGGACCCATTCCAGCGCCGCTTGCGGGCTCATCGCCACCCTAGGTTCCACGGGGTCCACGTACGGTGTTCCATGCTTTTGCTCGATGTAGGCCTGCGCCAGCAACATCATGTCGTACAGCTCGCCGTCCAAAGGGTAGGCGTGGTCCCCGAGCCTGGCCCTGAAAACCGGCCCGGCGGCGAAGAGTTCATCCCAGGTCTTGGGCACGGCAATTCCAGCACGGTCAAAGCTGGCCTTGTTCCAGAGGAGGACGCGGGCGGTGTAGGCGGACGGCAAGGCGTTGAGCTTGCCAGCCACCCGGCCCGCGTCCAGATCCTGCGGGGTGAACTGGTCAAGGGCCAGCACGGTACGGTACTTGTCCAGATCGACAAAGCCGTTGCCGCGCTTGGAGAACATGGCCAGCCAGGCCCAGTTGATCTGCATGACGTCGGGCTCGGAGCCGCCGGCAATCTGCGTGGTGAGGCGCTCCAGGTAGCCGTGGAAGCCCATGTACTCGGCCTTCACCTTGAGTCCGGGGTTTTGCTGCTCGAACAGCGCGTTGGCCTTCAACGTCGACTCGTGGCGGCTTGCACCTCCCCACCAGGCGAAGCGCAGCACCGTGGGGGCGGGCGACTGCGCACCGGCCACCAGGGGACTCAACGCCAGTGCGGCAAAGTGTCGGCGTTGCAGCATCAGGCGCTCCGCAACAGGCTCACGCCAGTCTCTGCGTCAAACAGGTGGGCCCGCTGCATCTGAAAATGGAACACATGTGCAGCACCACGGGCCTTGTCCTGCAAGCCATGGAGTTCATCCGCGGGGACCCGTGCACTCATGGCGAAGTCTCCCACCTTGAAATGCACGAACACCTCGCTGCCCATATGCTCGGTGAAGCGCAGCGTCCCCTGCACCGGAACACTGTCACCATGCGGCCGGGGTCCGGCCGACACGTGTTCGGGGCGCAAGCCGAATTGCACCGCACTGCCACTGCTATGGAGTTGCTCAGCCCTGGATGCGGGAAGACGCAACACTTGCCCGCCCAGCTCAACCATCACTCCGTCGTCGAGCTGCCGCAATTGGGCCTTGACGATGTTCATTTCCGGCGAGCCAATGAAGCTGGCCACAAAGGCATTGGCCGGCCTGTCGTACAGCGCAGTGGGGGTATCCACCTGCTGGATCACACCGTCCTTGAGCACGCAGATGCGCTCGCCCATGGTCATGGCTTCCACCTGGTCATGTGTCACGTAGACCACGGTGGCCGGCTGGCCGGATTCGCGCAGCGTGCGGTGCAGCTCGGTCAGGCGCACCCGCATGGCGGCGCGCAGCTTGGCATCCAGGTTGGACAAGGGCTCGTCAAACAAAAACACTTCGGGTTTCTTGACAATCGCACGGCCCACGGCCACGCGCTGGGCCTGGCCGCCGCTGAGCTGCTTCGGGTAGCGTTCCAGCAGATGCTCCATCTCCAGCAGACCGGCGGCATGGCGCACGCGCTGTTGGACTTCGGCCTTGGGTGTGCCGGCCAGCTTCAGGCCAAACGCCAGGTTCTCAAACACCGTCATGTGCGGATACAGCGCATAGTTCTGGAACACCATGGCAATGCCACGCTGCTTGGGTGGCAACTGGTTGACCAACTGGTTGCCGATGCGCAGTTCGCCGCCCGTAATGCTCTCCAGGCCGGCAATCATGCGCAGCAAGGTGCTCTTGGCGCAACCGGACGGGCCCACAAACACCATGAACTCACCGTCCTGCACCTCCAGGTCCACCCCATGCACGGCTTTGAAGCCATTGGGGTAGACCTTTTCGATTTTGTTCAGTTGCAATCGCGCCACTCAGGTGTCTCCGTATCTGTTGTTCTGCTGGCATGGGGCGAGGAGTGCTTCCGCTGCCCGCCGCGGGCAAGGGCTGGCCGCTTTGCTCCGTGTCCCCCGACCGCTGCGCGGTCTCCTCCTTTACCTGCGCAAAACAGCCAGCCCTCGCCCGAGGCTTGAGGAATCGTTGCGAGAGACGAGAAGTTGAATACTTCGCCATACGCACGTCCGCAGGTGTGGTCGGCGCTTGGGCTTTGCGCAGGTAAAGGAGGAGGGGCCTTCAGGCCCCGGGGGACACGGAGCAAAGCCCAAGCGCCGGCCTCACCGGAGCAAGAAAAAAGCATGGGCTTACGAGCCATCACTACCCCTTCACGCCACTGGATGTAGCGCCCTCGATGAAGTGCTTCTGTGCGGCAAAAAAAACGGCCACAGAAGGAATCAGCGCCACCACCGAAATGGCAATCACATTGGCCCACTCCACCTCTTCGGTCGCACCAATACTCATCTTCAGCGCCAGCGACACCGGGTATTTCTCGACCGACGCCAGGTAGATCAGCGGGCCCATGAAGTCATTCATGGTCCAGATGAACTGGAACACGATCACCGAGACGATGGCCGGCTTGAGCAGCGGCACGATGATGTGCCACAGCAACTGCAAGGCGTTGCAGCCGTCTATCTGCGCCGCCTCTTCCATATCTCGTGGTATGCCCTTCAAAAACTGCACAAGCATGAAAATAAAGAACGTGTCCGTGGCAAACGCGGACGGTACGACCAGCGGCAGGTAGGAATCCAGCCAGCCCAGCTCGCGAAACACCAGGTACTGTGGCAGACGCAACACAATCAGCGGCAGCATCATGGTGCCCACCATGATGGAGAACAGAATCTTCTTGCCCCAGAACTCGAAGCGTGCGAAGGCGTAGGCCACCAGCACGCAGGAAATCACCGTAACGATGATGCGCGGAATGGTGATCAGGAAGCTGTTCAAAAAGTAGGTCGCAAATGTGTACTCGGTGCTGGTCTTCCAGCCCTTGGCATAGGCGCTGAAGTCAAAACGCTGGGGCCAGAAGCCGACCTCGGTAAAGATCTCGCCATTGCTCTTGAAGGAGGCACCGATCAGCCAAATCAGCGGGTACAGCATGACCAAGGCCACCAGTACCAGTGCCATATAACGCAGCCAGGGATGGCCGCCCTCGCCGCCGGGCGACTGCTTGGCATGGGCGCTCATTTGCGCTGCTCTTTCTCGCCCGCGTAGAACACCCAGTATTTGGAGCTCCAGAAGCTGATCGCGCTCAGACTTGCAACCAAGGCAAACAGCACCCACGAGAGGGCCGCGCCATAGCCCAGATTGAAGAAGCGGAAACTCTGGTCGTAGATGTACAACGCCAGCACATAGGTGGAGCTTAGCGGCCCGCCCTCGGTGATCATGTACGGTCCATTGAACTCCTGGAAGGCGTGCACCATTTGCATGATCATGTTGAAGAAAATCACCGGCGTGATCAGCGGCACGGTGATGCTCCAGAACTGCTGCAGCTTGCTGGCGCCATCACATTCGGCGGCCTCATACAGCGAGACCGGCACGTTTTGCAGTGCGGCCAGAAAGATCACCATGGCCGAGCCAAACTGCCAGGTGAACAGCAGGACGATGGTCCACATGGAGTAATGCTCGTCGGCCAGCCAGGCAATGGGCTCCAGGCCTGCTTGCGTCAACAGAAGATTGACCAGGCCGTGCTTTGCAAAAATGAAGCGCCACAGCACCGCCACGGCAATGGAGCCACCCAGAATGGATGGCAGGTAAAAGGCGGCGCGAAAGAAGTTGATACCGCGCAACCGGAAGTTCAGCACATGGGCGATGAACAGTGCGAAGCCGACACGCAACGGAACTGCCAGCACCGCGAACAGCAGAGTGACCCCCAGCGATTTACGAAACAAGGGATCGTCCAGCGCCAGTTCACGGTAATTCTCCAGCCCCACAAACTGCGGCGGATCGATCAGGTCGTACTGCGTAAAGCTGAGCGCAAAGCTCATCACAAACGGAAACAGCTTGAACAGCAACACCCCCAGCACAAACGGCAGCACGAAGAGAAACCCCAGGCGCTTGTTCTCGTACATGGCCGCTGAATCCGTTAGTACCCAGTCGCCGCGCTATCGAGCCAGCCAGCCGCCGTCCACCGCAATGGTGTAGCCGTTCACGTAGTCAGACGCCTTGGATGCCAAAAACACCACCGGCCCCGCCAAGTCTTCCGGCACACCCCAGCGGTTGGCCGGAATACGCTCCAGTATGGCGGCATTGCGTGCGGCATCCGCGCGCAATGCCGTCGTGTTGTCGGTGGCCATATAGCCTGGGGCAATCGCGTTGACATTGACACCATGCGCGGCCCACTCGTTGGCAAGCGCACGGGTCACGCCCATGACGGCGCTCTTGGACGCGGTGTAAGACGGCACCCGCACCCCCCCCTGGAAGGACAACATCGAGGCCACGTTGATGATCTTGCCGCCCGTGCCTTGCTGGATGTATTGCCTGGCAACGGCTTGGGCCAGGAAGAAGACAGTCTTGAGGTTCAGGTCGATCACGTCGTCCCAGTCCTTCTCGCTGAAGTCAATGGCGTCGCAGCGGCGGATGATGCCGGCGTTGTTGACCAGGATGTCGAGCTTGCCGGAGAGCGTCAGGCCCTGCTGGACCA
>Ga0208636_100270_pt1 | contig 14151 bp, 11 predicted proteins | sample LakWasM103_HOW12_2_FD_183921 | JGI IMG/M metagenome (GOLD analysis project Ga0208636, IMG submission 183921) | Freshwater sediment methanotrophic microbial communities from Lake Washington under simulated oxygen tension - Sediment Metagenome... | ecosystem: Environmental > Aquatic > Freshwater >... | reverse complement strand
CGGCGTTCCTACTACTATTTTCGATTGCGTCAGTTTTGTCAATTCTTCTGGCTTGGATAAATGGTGAAAAAGCTAGATATGCTGAAGTGTTGGAGCACTTGCATCAGAGCCTGCATTCCATTCGAGACCTAGATGTTTACTTGGTTTCTCAGCTTGAAAAGAGGACTACCGATGTATTTGGTGTCAAGAGGCGTTTACAGCACGACTTGATTACCGTGTTGGATCGCCTTACCCTCGCAATTTCGGTTGTGTCTGGTGTGAAGGCAAAGATCATGTTGACTCAAGTGGTCCTCACGGACAATAGACTTCGGGTGGAAGTCCTTGCGAGAGATAGCGCATCTAAAGGTCAATGGCAACACCAAGACAATGCCGATATTGACCACTGGGTGGATGAGAATTCTTCTTTGCGGAAAATTGCAGTGCAGAAAGAGGTTAACTACTATCACAATCCGAGAGTTTTTCTCGGTGAATACGACTCATCATTCTTTAAAGCTTGGCCCCATGACAGGAAGTACAAGTCGTGTCTCGTGTTACCTATTCGGGGCAAAGATCCCGAAAGTAATGAGCATCAATACTGCGGGTTCATTCACATTGAGGGTATGTCAGAAAAGGCGTTTAATACGCGTTACGATGTGGACATAAGCGCGTCGATTGCGGATTCACTGTATCTGATACTATCAAATTATGCGACTTATTGTCGTCAAAAGGCTGCCTATGCATCCATCTAAAGCGGAAAAAATTAAGCACATGAGAGCGCCAGACGCAAATAGTCGTAGGAAAACGCGACTGCTTAAGGTTGAGGCGGTAAATCGAGCGAATATGAGAGAGAAGACGAATCTTGGACTTGTGCGATCAGTCGAAGTTTTTGATGAAGGTCGGCACAGTACGATTCGCGTGTGGTCGATGCCCTCTTTGCGCGAGGTTAAGACGGTTGCCGCTGAAGTGGCGTGAATTCGTAGTCTAGGGAAGACTGGCAATTTTGACGACGCCTTCGAACTGAGCTGTCTTGGCACAGGACTGGACTTCTTCTGCAGGTATCCCGACTCTGAAGCGTGGACGCTTGTAGCCACGCACCGAGCGCAGTTGCGGAGCCCATGTATCCAGTGCTCTTTGATGCCCCGCGCATAAGTATTCGAGAGGATGCAATGGCGCGCAGCAAGGCCATGTATCTGGCCTTGGGCGTCCAGCCAGACAGAACGCGTGACATTCTGGGTCTATGGATCGAGAACACTGAAGGTTCCAAGCTCCGGATGAAGGTGTTCAATAAACTCAAAACACGAGGCGGCAACGACATTCTCATTGCGGTCACCGATTGACTCAAGGGGATGGCGGAGGCGCTGGGCGCGGTGCTTCCAGCCACCACGCTGCAAACCTGCCCCTATGAGAAGGGCTCTCCCGCAAGGACCTGTGGATATAGAGTTTAAATCGGGGAAAAGCTGGTTTTTTGGCCTTGTTTTTCTGCTTTAGAAATTGCGTTATTCGGCTACTGTTCATGTGCGCGGGCGGGGTCGCACAAACACAATGCCCTGGCAATTGTTGTGATCGCCCATCGGAAGGCAAGGCGCAGATGACAACTTCATCCCGACATCGCCAGCCGAGCGAGCCAGTTTCATGAACAGACCGAAGAATTGTGTGCACATCAGAAAAAAGAGCTATCAGTTCTTTAGAAAACGGGTTGCACCCCAGATCTCAAATCCAGCCATGACCACCGGAGGGCATTCTTTCAATATTGCAAATGTATGCAATGTACGTCTTCAACCGCCTGGAAGGAATTGAATACACGCGTTCGGGGTGAACATATCGGGCTTTCAATCTCATACAGAAAGGTAACATGAACATGCAAGTAAACAGTACAACATCGACACGCGCCTATTTTCCCTACGCTCCAACGAACAGCCACGCTAGCATGATCGTGTCTGCTTCCGCATCCAACTCAGCCAGCGTCGGCGAGACAGCAACCATCTCACAAGCTGCACAGGAATTGCTGGCAGCTTCCAAGGAAAATTCATCGCCCAACAGTGGAGGAACCTACGATTTTACGAACATGTCAGCAAATGAATTGGGGAAATTGATTGGTGATGGCAAGATCACTGGCGGACACATGATACTGTCGCCGGCACAACTCAAGGTGATGGCGAAAGGAGTATCTGGAGTTGATGCCAGCAAAAGTGAAATAGATGCGGCCAACAATACTCCGGTGAACTATGTCCAGCTCTACGTCAATGCGATCAGAGAAAATTTGGCCACTGGCCTGCCGGTCGTCGGCTTGCAGAATATTCTGAATCAAATGGAGGCTCTGCAAGGGGGTTCGTCAGGCATTTCCTCTTCTGCGCTATCTGACGCGGCGAGCAAGTCCGCAAACAGTGGGCCAATCGCCATCACCAAGGATACTAGAGAGATAGCGAAGCTCGCTGAACAATTTGCTGGAGGCATCGATTTGGCATGGGTTCAAATTCCGAAGGACGGAACGTTCGCCGCGACCTATGGAGCCACTGGTGCGAAGGTGACTCCGGAAAGCCGGGCTGCTTTTAACGAGCAAGCCACAAAAATTGCCGCTGGGCGTGCCGCTGTTTATCAGGCGGCTGTGGCCGCGGGAAAGTCTCCGCAGCAAACGCTTTCGGCGATGATCGACTACATGAACGGCCAATCTCCCGAGTATTTGAAGATGACCAACTGGGCTCAAGTTTCGCGCTCATTGCAGAGCTAATCCTAATTGGGTGACCACCACTTGATGAATATCGAAAACATGCGCTGGCGGGTGTCAAAGAGAATGGGTGCGAAGAGGTGCCTTGATGGTAGAGATACTTGTGTCATTCATTCTCGAAGGAGAAACGGCCGTACTACCTTTTAGACCTCCCCTTTCATTCTACGGCGGAGCGCATTGAACACTATTTCTGTCAGACGATGGAACAGGAGGTCTGTCTTCATTGAAGTGAGCACTTCAGATTGAAAGTCATCGCGTTCTCCCGATGTGCCGCGGTCGCACCTCCACGCACGCACTTTTGAATGGACTGTGGTGACTAAGAACGCGGTGCGCTGGAGCTCGACGACAAGGAGCTGCCCCTGCCGCACTCCTTGCGCAACCCAGCTGAGATGGCGTTCAAGCAGTCGTTGTAGTTGTTTCCGACGCCAGCATTGTCAAACTGGCGCCACCAGTTCTTCAAATTCAACCAGAGGCATCGGACGGCTAAAAAAATAGCCCTGATACGCATGGCAGCCTTGAAGGGAAAGGAAGTCCCATTGCCCTTTCGTCTCCACCCCCTCGGCAATGACCGTCAGTCCTAGAGTCTCCGCCAAGACGATGATCATTTTGGCAATGGCCGCATCGTTTGGGTCAATGAGGACGTCTCTTACAAAACTTTGGTCAATTTTCAATTGGTCCAGCGGTAGTCGTTTTAGGTAAGCGAGCGATGAGTAGCCTGTCCCGAAATCGTCCAACGAGAAAGCGACTCCGGCACCCTTTAATGTGGCCATTTTTTGAATCGTTTTTTCTACGCTGGAAATAAGCAGGCTCTCAGTCAGTTCCAGTTTGAGCCGGTGCGGGTTGGCACCCGTGCGCGCCAAAACCGCCAGTACCTGGTCCACAAAGTGGTCTTGGTGAAACTGGCGTGCGCTGACATTGACTGCTATCGTGAGATGAGCCAGCTCGGGGCGGCTGGCCCAACGTGCCAACTGGGAGCAGGCGGTTTCCAGTACCCACAGCCCCAAGGGCAATATAAGTCCCGTTTCCTCCGCCAATGGGATGAATTCTGCTGGCGACATGATGCCGCGCTGGGGATGTCGCCAACGCACCAATACCTCGGCCCCCGTCACCCGGGCATCGCCCGACACCTGGGTCTGGTAGTAAAGGAGAAATTGGTGCTTATCGAGAGCCTCTCGCAAGCCGGCATCGAGCATTGCACGCGTTGTGACTGCAGCCTGCATCTGCGGGTCAAAGTGCCGCATCGTGTTGCGACCGGCGGTTTTTGCTTGGTACATCGCCATGTCCGCTCGCTTCAACGGCTCATCAATGGCCTCATGCTCGGTGCCCCCAAACAGGGTCAGCCCAATACTGGCACTGCTGTGGTAGGTGACGTTGTCAATCAGGTATGCCTGGTTGAGTGCATTGAGTATTTTTTCGCCAACGATGGTGGCCTGTCCAGACGCATCGAGCTCGTGCTCGCTCAGGTTCTCTAGCAGCACCACGAACTCGTCACCACCCAAACGCGCCACGGTGTCGACTTCACGCACGCACGCAACCAAGCGCTTGGCGACCTGCTGCAGCAACCCATCGCCCAGGTAGTGTCCCAGCGTATCGTTGATCTCCTTGAAGTTGTCCAGATCGATGAACAGCAATGCACCCTTGCGGCGGTGGCGGGCGCCTACCGCCATCGCCTGTTCCAGCCGATCCATCAAAAGGCGACGATTGGGTAGTCGCGTCAGCGGGTCATAGAACGCCAACGTGTTGATTTGTTCTTCTGCTGCCTTGCGCAGGCTTATGTCGGAGAACGTCCCAACGTAGTGGGTCGTTAAGCCGGCATCGTCCTTCACGACAGTGACGGTGAGCCACTCAGGAAACACCTCGCCGTTCTTGCGGCGGTTCCAGATTTCCCCTTGCCAGGTACCGGTACGCTCAACGCTTTTCCACATCGCGGCATAGAATGCAGCATCGTGGCGCCCTGAACTGAGCAGCTTGGGTGTCTGGCCAACGGCTTCTTCCGCTGAATAGCCGTTGATTTCGGTAAACGCACGGTTGACACGCAAGATCACTTTGTCCGCATTAGTAATTGTCATTCCCACCTGCGACTCGAAGGCAGTTGCGGCAATGCGAAGGTTTGCTTCGACTCGCTTGCGTTCGGTAATATCGGCAAACGTCGCGAGAACCCTGCCTTCGAGCGGGCTGCCCCCGATAAGCACGGTGTGCTCCTTACCATTTTTGTCGGTTACTTGGTATTCGAATGGCCCAATGCCGGTCTTATCGATCGCCGATTTGGCAACGGCGGCGTTCCAGCGCTCCACGACCCAGTGACGGTATGTGACATCGGGATAGGCTAGCTGCTGCCACTCAGTCAAAGTAGGCAAATCGGTGAGGGTATAACCGAATACTGCGGTGAACTGGTCGTTGAGGCGCAGTATGGTTCCAACCTCATCGACCACACCCATCGGAACAGGTATTTTCATGAACAACTGGAGAAATTCTTGTTCACTGGCCTTAAGCTGTACGTTTCGCTGAGCCAGACTGTCAAGCATGCCATTGAACTGGCGCGCAAGGTGTGCGGCTTCGTCGTCACCTGTGACATCGGCGCGCAAGTCTGACTCTCCCGTCTGTACCGCATCAGCCACTTGCTGAATGGCGTACAGACGGCGCGTCAAATAGCGACCTGCAAGCAAGGACAGCAGGCTGCTGAGCCCAACTCCGACCAGGGAAAAAAATACGCCGCGCCGTGCCGTATCTGCAAGCCTTGCGGCGAGGTGTTGATCTCCCAGACCGATCCGCACCCAGCCCACGTGGTTGCCCGAAAGCATTACGGGACTGGCCACGTCGGCAAAGCTACCTCCGTGTGAGAAAACCTTGGTCTCGGCACCAGCGGGCAGATCCGTCAAATACAGCTTGAGTCGCGTCGGGTCATTGTGGGCCAGTATCTGCCCCCGCACGTCGAGCACTATGGCGTATTGCAAATCTGGGTATTGCTCCAAACTGTCAATGATGCCCTGCAAACCGCTGTAGTCCCGCGACGCTACCCATACCGCTGCAGAAGTTGCCACACTGCGTGCAAGAACTACCGCCTGTTCCGTCTGTTGCTCAAGCATCATGGTTTGCAGCCGATGGCTCTGGTCCCATACGAACAGCGACATCACAATACAAAATACTAGCGTCATGCCGACAACGAGTTGTCGGCGTAGCGTTCCCATTGCCAGCCGTTTTAGGCGATTCAACATCACTTGCGCTCTGCCAGGCGCACCTCTTTCTCGAACCGGGTGACATACTGTCTGACAGCATCGTAACTGGCGTCATCCGCAGCGTAAAAGCGAGAAGTTTCCATTTTTGAGAGGATCGTCCTACCCTCAGGCGTCCTGTATAAATTCAGAAAAGCCTGCCGGATTTCGTTGCGAAGGGCTGGCGGGACATCGTCGCGTACCATGACTGAATTGTTCACCAATGAAGGGGTTTTCCATGCCACCGTGAGCTCGGCGGCCTTGTCAGGGTGCTCCCTCTGGAACAGGCGCCACGGCGGTGGCCAGGTCCCACCGGCAGCGGAATCGCCCATGTAGACGTTCATGATGGAAGATTCCTGCGAGCCTACATATTTGTTCTGGATGTCCTTGTTGATGTCTATGCCCTGGCTGTGCAGGAAATACTGGGGCATGATTGCCGCCGCCATGGCCGTTGGGGACGGATAGCTGACCACTTTACCTCGGAGATCGTCCGGGGTTTTGATACCCGCGTCCTTGCGAACGATGATGAGTCCCTTGAAGTCTTTCGCATCTCCCCACATCGCGATCACCTGATAGCCCACTTTCATGGCCTCAATCGTCTGCCAGGGGTTGGGCATCAATATCTCCGCTTCGCGGGCACGAAACTTCTGTTCATACGCTCGGTAGTCGCGCGAGGCTTCGATTTCGATGTGGATGCCAGGGAGCTGATGATTCAGATTGTCGACAAGCGGCTGAAAGATTTTGCTAATCGTTTGTGGGTTGTACAGCGGGTGGGGAACCAATCGGTACACCGGTGTCCGATCACCGACCGCAGCGGTACTGTACTGTAGCGGTCTCTCCTGCGCGCGCTGTTCGCACCCTGCAACCAACAAAACGACAATCAGGCCGGCAAGAAAGTCCAGTCTTTTCATGCACTTCCCTTTACTCCAAGTGATCAGACTCGACTGAAATGCGGAACGGTCGTGGGCGACTCTAACACTGGCGGCCCTGATTTTCTAACGGTTGCACGCATGGACGCAGCACCAAAATCCCTTCTAGCCGTGGTAGCACGCGGATACGTATTTCAACCAAATAGGCAAAGTATCGCACCTCGGAACAGCCCCGGAATCGCTGAAAAACCCGCAAATCGACCGCAGCAATGCCCTGTTTGGCGCTCCCGTCGCCAAAAGGTCCCGCCTAGGAGAGTGATTGATTGCCAGCACCATCGACTGGCATCACCGTGCGCCCACTCCACAACCATAGACCACCTTCTGGCACGAGCCATCGGTTCCCCGCACCTGGTACATGAACATCGACAGTGTCACAGTGGACGGACACAGCTGCCCACTGTGCTCGGGCAGCAGCGCTTCGGTCGTCTCCAGCAAATCAGGACTCGTCAGCAGTTGAAGAACTCCATCGCCAAGCCGACCTCGCCTGGCGCCCGATACTGGTTCGACGTTGATACAAACCGTTTCGGGCGTCACGATCCATGGGGGCTGGCCTTCGGAAAGATGGTTTGTGCGCTCCGAAACGACCATCCTATTGATCCCTTGATTTGCCACCTACTTCTTCTCACGCCCTTGACTTCAACATCATACGGCTTATGCAATTGTCTTTCCCCAAATTAGTTCTGCAGAATGTCTCAACGGAGTAGGCAGTTCCAACGCGAGAAATAATTGATTGGTTGAATTTCTAGTGGCTACAATTTGTGACAGTTGGGCTTGCATTTCTACTCTGAAACCGCAGGATAAAACAGATGCTAATCAACCTCCTGCCACCACCTCAGCCAAGCTCTGAGGTGGGGTTGCGGCGCAAGCACAAGATTGTTTTCCTCAACAGCGTGTTCCTGATGGCGGCATTGGTCGCTTTCGCCATGGGCTTCTATCGCTGGCAACAAAGTCGGTTGATGGGTGCGATTGATTTCGGTTTCTCCGTGATCAGTATCGGCGCACTGCTTCACCTAAAACGACGCCCGCAAAATGTTGAATTCATCGCCACATTGGCGATCCTGTTGGCTTTCGTGCTTTTCCTAGCCATTTATCTACTGGCGGCCTACAACACGATGCGGCTGTCTCTGTTCTTTTTGCTGTCTGCCGCGGTTTTCTTTTTGAAGGGGCGCAAGACCGGTTTGCACTGGCTTGGCATCATTCTGTCGACTATCGTTGCCGTGCACTTGGTCGCCGCAAGCAGGACCAGCTATTCCGACATCGACATCGCCACTACCTGCATCTATCTGGTCGCGTTGTATTGCATATTTTGGAATTATGAAACCGTGAGGGAGGAACAGTACCAACTGGCGGTTGAACACGAGCTGCAAAGCCGGATCGACGAGCGATGGCGCTTGGCACTCCAAGGGGCTGGGGATGCCATCTGGGATTGGGACGTTCAAACCACGCGCTTCATTTTTTCAAGTAATTATGCCGATATGCTCGGCTACACCGGAGAGGAGATTGGTCAGACCCCGGATCACCTGGAACGGTTGCTGCATCCCGACGACAAAGTAGGCTTCGCCGCAGATATCAGTGCATACTTGGCTGGCGATTGCAGCGAGCAATACGTGGCAGAAGTCCGTCTGCGATGCAAGGATGGCAGCTACAAGTGGATATTGCGCCGTGGGGGGGTGGAGCAACGTGATGGTGCTGGTCGGCCGCAGCGGATGTTGGGCACCCACGTAGACGTCACCGAACGCAGACTCGTGCAGGAGGAAATTTTGCGATCACGCCAGGCGCTGGATGAACAACGTGGATTGCTCCAAACGATACTGGATAACGCTCCCTTGGGAATGTGGATGGTGGATGTCAAAGGCAAGGTGCAATTTGTCAATCGGGGCTTCTGCGATTCCACTGGCATATCCGAGGCGCAATTTCTCTCAGCAGCGCGGTACTGCGACCTCTTGCCAGCATCGATTTCCGAACATTGCTTGCAATCGGACGTGGCATGTTTTGGGCAGAGTACGCCCCAACTGTCCATGGAATGGGTTCCATTTGTCGACGGGCGTAACCATTTGTTGGAAATCACGAAGGTCAGGGTATTCGACAATGATGGCAGCTTGCGCGGACTGATCGGCTTAGCGACCGATGTGACCGAGCGCAAGGAGCACGAGCAGCAACTCGAACATGTCGCGCACTACGATGCGTTGACAGGCGTACCGAACCGCGTGTTATTGACCGACCGCTTGACACAGGCACTGGCGCGCACCAAGCGCGATGGGAGTTTGATGGCCGTGTGTTACCTGGATCTCGATGGTTTCAAGCAGGTCAACGATACCCACGGCCACGAAGCTGGTGACAAAGTGTTGGTTGAGATTTCGCGTCGTATCAAAGAAACGATTCGCGAAGGCGATACGGTCGCCCGCCTGGGCGGCGATGAGTTCGTGGTGTTGCTAATCGGCTTGCAATTCCCGGAAGAATGCGAGGGCAGCGTGACGCGCCTGATGGAAGCAATCGGCCAACCTATCAGCATGGATGGACAGTCGCTGGATATCAGCGCCAGCGTGGGGGTGTCGCTCTATCCCCAAGATGACCACGATGTCGACACCTTGCTGCGCCATGCCGATCAAGCGATGTATACCGCGAAGCATAGGGGCAAGAATCGGTATCATTTTTTTGATGCTGCCGGGGACAAATAGGCTCATCACGGTACTTGTGTGCTCATGGCGACGATTTATTTTAAGATGACACTCGATGCCTTTGATTCAATTCACTCCGGTAAAACCAGTGCAAGCAAGAGCGACGTACTGCTGTAATCTGGTGGTGACGGTACATAGATATCTCCCAGACCTCTCCCTGGTGTGGACGACTTCCATATGCTGAAATTGGGAAGATCAGAATCGTTCAGATCCATACTCAATTGCTCATTGCAGCATCCTTTTGCTGAAATCTGAGAAAGAAATGCCGAACCTGCCGGCTCTTTTCGGCGTCGAACTGCAGCAGTGTTTAGGGCCTGGATAGTCGTAACCAATAAATTTCCCATGAAATATTCAGACCTGCAGATTCGCTCTTTCATAAAAATTGCGGAGCTCAAATCCCTTACGAGTGCGGCAGAAGCACTGGACATGTCGCAGTCCGGCCTGAGCAAGCAGCTGCGGCAACTGGAAGAATTTCTTGGGCAGTCGTTGTTCAACCGGACCGGGCGCGGCGTTTCGCTTACTTCTGCGGGTCAAAAGCTCTACGCCGTCGCGGCTACCAGTTTTTGTGCGTTGGACCATACCCTGGCGCAACTCAGGGCTGCGGAGGGTATTACCGAAGGTGCTTTACGCATTGCGACCGTGCACACTCTGAGCACCTATTTCATACCGGGATTGCTCGGCGTATTTCTGGCGCAGCGCCCACAGGTCAACGTCTCCTTGCTGGGTCGCAGCTCTCCCGAGGTGGTGGAACTGCTGGAAGCCGGGAAGGCCGATGTTGGTTTTGTCTATGACGTGGCCGTCACCTCCGCCGAGGTGGAAATATTCCCCCTGTTCAGCGAAGAGATGGTGTTGATACAGGGCAATAGCCATGGCTGCGCCGGTTCCGACATGGACCTCACGCAAACCCGTCTGCCCCTGGTCTGCTTTCCCGTCCATTACGCGCTGCGCCGCATGCTCAATCAGGCCCATATCCCATACCAGGTGGTTGCCGAGGTGGACACCGTGGATGCCATGCTCAAGCTGGTGATGAGTGGGCTGGGTGCCTGCATCCTGCCAGACCGCATGCCCAACGATTTGATTGAAGCACGTGGCCTCACGCGCTCGCGCATTGCCGCTCCCAGCCTGCAGCGCCGTGTCGTTGGCATTGTCAAAAAAGACAGACCTCCGTCCGCCCTGATTGAACTCATGCTGGACATCGCCCGCGCGCAGACCGGCTAAAGAAATACCCTGCGCTTCATATCAGCCATGACTGGGAGGCTCTGGCTGAAATCGCCGTCGTTTCAGAGAATCCTTCTCAATCAACAAAGAAGGAGACACAGTGGACACGAGAAGCGCAAGCACAACGGAACCCGCGCGCAGCACGCGCCAATATGCCGTCGCTGGTATCGCCAGCATGATAGGCACCACAGTCGAGTGGTATGACTTTTTCTTGTACGGCACGGCCGCAGCACTGATTTTCAACAAAATATTTTTCACGGCCATCGACCCCATCACCGGCACGCTGGCGGCGTTTGGAACCTATGCAGTTGGCTTCTTTGCGCGACCACTGGGTGCCGTTGTTTTCGGCCATTTCGGTGACCGGCTGGGGCGCAAGTCCATGCTGCTGATAACCCTGCTATTGATGGGAATACCAACTGTTCTGATTGGCCTGATCCCGTCCTACGAGTCCATTGGCTATTGGGCAGCGGGCCTGCTGGTGTTGATGCGCATTCTCCAGGGTGTTGCCGTCGGTGGAGAGTGGGGTGGAGCGGTACTGATGGCCGTCGAACACGCGCCCGAAGGCAAAAAGGGTTTTTTCGGCAGCCTGCCACAAGCAGGGGTCGGTGCCGGACTGATTCTCTCGTCCCTGGCGATGGCAGCGGTATCACGCCTGCCCGAGGCCGACTTTCTGTCGTGGGGTTGGCGCCTTCCCTTTCTGGCAAGCATTGTGCTGATCTTTATCGGTGCCTTCATCCGCCTGAAAGTAGCCGAGTCCCCGGTGTTTGAAAAAATGAAGCTCGAAGGAACGCAGGTCAAACGGCCCGTGCTGGAAGTCGTCAAATGGCATAGACGCTCGGTGCTGGTGGTCATGGGAGCACGCATTGCCGAGGCCAGCTGGTTCTATACCGTGGTCACCTTCACGTTGGCCTATGCGGCCAACACGCTGAAGATACCCAAGGCCCAAATGCTCGATGCCATCAGTCTGGGTGCATTGGTGTCCATTCTTAGCATGCCTCTTTTTGGCTACCTGGGTGATCGCATCGGTCAAAAATGGGTGTTCTTTCTGGGGTTGGTGGGGTTGAGCGCCTTTGTATTCCCGTTCTTCGGGCTGCTGGCCAACAAAGATTCCCACTCCATCTGGCTGGCCATGATCGGTGCCATCGGAGTGGTCTACGCGATGATGTATTCAGTCGAGGCCCCTTTGTTTTCCAGCCAGTTCCCGGCACAGGTTCGCTACAGCGGAATCTCGTTGTCGGTGCAACTGTCCGGTGCCATTGGTGGTGGACTGGCCCCGATTGTTGCTACGTCGCTGCTGGCAGCCAATGGAGGGGACCCCGGCTATGTAGCCCTGTATCTGATTGGGCTGGGAATGGTCGCCATGGTGTGTGTTGTCATGATGAAAACCAATGCGTACCCCGAATAACGCGTTTGACCATTTCTCCGAGGAAAATCCATGACCACTATCTGCTTTTCTGGACGGGTGGAATACCTGCATACCGCTCCCCGCTCCTTTCTCCCCATGCGCAGTTGCGAGACGCTGCGACTGATTGAAGGTGTTGGTGTTGAAGGTGACCGGTATGCCACGGAGAACGGCTTCTATTCCAACCTACCACACCCGGGGCGCCAGGTCACGCTGTTTGAAATGGAGACACTGGAGGCCATCGAGCGGGACTACAAGATCGCTTTTGCCCCCCATGAACACCGGCGAAACATTACGACACGCGGGGTTGCCCTCAACCACCTGGTGGGTGTGCATTTCCTGATTGGGAAAGTCCTTCTAATCGGGCATCAGTTGAGTGTGCCGTGTCGGCACATTGAGCAGGTCACTGGTAAAGAAGTGTTCAATGGCATGGTGCATCGCAGTGGGCTGTTGGCGCGGATTTTGTCCAGCGGACATGTTCACGTTGGTGACGAAATCAAGCTGGTGTGAGGAGAACCGACACATGGCTACCTACAAAAACCATCACCTGAGACTACGCGTCAGCGATGCGCGGGATGCCGGGGCATCCGTCAGGCGTTTGACGTTGCGCGACCAGGACAACTGGGCGTTGCCGGCCTTTTCACCGGGCTCGCATGTGGATGTGCTGACCGCAGCGGGGATACGCCAGTATTCCCTCCTTTCAGACGCGCGTGACAGTCATCAATACGAAATCGGTGCTCTGCTGGAGCCCGTTGGCAGAGGCGGGTCACGCTGGATTCACCATGGACTGGCAACGGGCGATGAAGTGCTGGTGTCTTTGCCCCGCAACCATTTTGCGCTGGACCTCGGCTTTGATCGCTATGTTCTGATCGCAGGCGGCATCGGTGTTACGCCGATTCTGTCCATGCTGCCCGAACTGGTCAGAGCCGGAAAACATGTCACGGTGCACTATTGCGTGCGCACTTTGGAGCAGGCAGTATTTCAGGATGACATCCGCCAATGGCTGCCCTTGGACCGGGTTCACTTGTATGTGGACGCAGGAGATCCGCGAAGAGGTATTCAGGTGGAGGCTTTGCTGGAGGGGCAAAGCGCGGGCACGGCGGTTTACTGCTGCGGCCCGGGCGGCTTGATGGATGCAGTCGCCGCAGCCACAGCCCAGTGGCCTCCCCAGCGTGTTCATATGGAGCGCTTCAAGGGGCCAGTTTTGTCGGACTCGACAGGCCCGGCATTTACCGTTCATCTGGCGAATTCGGGGCGCACGATCCCGGTCTCGGCAGGTTTGTCTATCCTGCAGGCGCTGCGATCGCATGACATTGACGTGCCAGCGTCGTGCGAAGCCGGGATTTGTGGTTCCTGCCGTACCCGCTACACCGAGGGTGTAGTGGTTCACAAAGACCTGATCCTAAACGCCGAGCAACGCAAGAGTGAAATGCTGATTTGCGTTTCACGCTGCAGCTCGGACCATTTGACGCTGGAGTTGTAGCGGCACAGTCCCGCGGTGACAATGGGGAGCTGCAGGCTTCGATGGAAGAAGGAGGCTATTTGTGTCCGTGCTGATTCTTGGCAGTGGTGTGATCGGCACCACGATGGCGTATTACCTGGCAAAGGCGGGGCATTCGGTGACTGTCCTGGACCGGCAACCCGGTCCAGGCCTGGAGACTAGCTTCGCGAATGCCGGGGAGATTTCGCCGGGCTATTCGGCGCCCTGGGCAGGCCCTGGTGTTCCGGTCAAAGCCATCAAATGGATGCTCATGCACCACAGCCCACTTGTCATCAAGCCCATGCTGGACCCCGACATGTGGCTTTGGGGCCTGTCCATGCTTCGCAATTGCACTGAGCCCCGTTACCGCATCAACAAGAGCCGCATGGTTCGACTGGCGCAATACAGTCGTGACTGTTTGCAGGAATTGCGCAGGGACACCGGCATCCGCTACGACGAGCGCACCCAAGGCACTCTCCAGCTGTTTCGCTCACAACAACAGCTGGACGGCGTCGGCAAGGACATTGA
>Ga0208636_100265_pt1 | contig 14478 bp, 14 predicted proteins | sample LakWasM103_HOW12_2_FD_183921 | JGI IMG/M metagenome (GOLD analysis project Ga0208636, IMG submission 183921) | Freshwater sediment methanotrophic microbial communities from Lake Washington under simulated oxygen tension - Sediment Metagenome... | ecosystem: Environmental > Aquatic > Freshwater >... | reverse complement strand
CCCGCGAGAGAAGCGATACCGCTTCCGACAAAATAAACCTTATTCTTATTATGCGGCGCAGTTCTAGGCATCGACTGATGCGTCCGCAGTATTAATTTGATGGATGTTCTGCATTCTAATTGTCGACCTCCATATTCATTTAACGAAGCGCCTTTTCCCGACCCGCAACTATTACGAAAGTCTTAGGTTGATACAGCTCTAGCTCTTCCTGCTTGCAAAAAGCAGAAGTCCGCTGCCTGCCACTATCGCCGCTACACCGGCCCATACCGGAATATTGACTGTCTCGGTATCTTTAACCGACAGTTCTAAAGGGCCTAACTTGGCTTCCTGCGTTTCCTTGGTATAGCTGAATTGACCATACACCAGCCCCAACAGGCCGGCTATGATCAGTACAATGGCCATCATCTTGACTGCGCTCATCTTGATTCTCCTTTAAATGATACTCTGGGTACTCGGCCTAAGTAGGCGGTGCTTACTATAAAATTGACGTCATTTACTAACTGATGTTACGCACGGATGGTATTTCTCCCGTTTGCCGCGCCGAGCACCGGAGCTTTTATCGAGAACAGCCCGTTAGGGGCGCGGCAGGGATGCCGCGCGTCAGCAGAGGGGCAGGAGCCCCTTCTGCTGACCCTCGATAAAAGCGAGGAGCGCAGGAAGTAAGCGGCAACCGGGTCGCCTTTTCTTTGGTTACTTTCTTTTCGACTGCATGGATGCAGGAGGTAGAGCAACGCAGGAGCAGTTGCCGAGGCGAAGCAAAAGAAAGTAACTCGCCTTCGGGTGCGAAAACCCGATTCAATCAAGTGTCGCGCTAGCGACTCCTTAATATTAAAACGGTCGAACTCGACTAACTGTGTAACATCAGTTACTAACAGACTTATGACAGCGCCCATATCCATCGGTTACTTACAATTGCTGGTTCCCAAGCTCCGGCTTGGGAACCGGAAAACCATTATTGCGAAGTCTGAATACGGGTTTCCAAGCTGCCTGATCCGAATTGCCCCAGCCGATAACGCTTTGCATAGGCTCAGACACGTCGTCCTTGAATGATCCGTAGCACGATAACGATAATCGCGATAACCAACAGAATGTGAATAAACCCACCCAGTGTGTATGAGGAGACCAAACCAAATATCCAGAGGATGACTAGGAGGATTGCGAGAGTTTCTAACATGTGTGCTTCTCCGTAAGAGGCCGTCAATTGACGGCAATATAAACCACAGATAAACCTATGAAGTATGGCCGAAGGTCAAAACGATGCTAACCCATCAACGGCGAGTTCTAGTTCATCTCCTGTAAAAAGGTAGTTAAGAGCATCCCGTTGCAGTTGTGCAGCAGTCCAACTTGGCTGGACTGCTGCATAGCTCAACAGCGCTCGTGTTAGTCGTCAAGTTTATCCTTGAGATCTTCCTTGAGATCGCCAAAGGCTTTCTGAACCTTGCCGACATTCTTTTGGATATTTCCTTTTACTTCCATACCTTCGTCGTCCAGCAACACACCGGCGGCTTCCTTAACTTTACCTTTGGTTTCTTCGACCCGGCCTTTCATTTGATCTTTGTTCATGAGCTTCTCCTGATAATTAATTTTTCTATGACCTAAGCATGGGAGATTTCCCCTTGCTCACTCACAATATAAGTAAAATTGAACCCCGTCGGTGCGGCACCGCACATAGATAACCAGCGAAAACTCGTATCGGCTTTGAATCTAAAGATGCAATCATAACGGAACTACTTCCTCGCTAGATTCTGCCCAATAGCACCAGAACCAGTAAAATGATCAGCAACAGACTGAGTCCACCGGTGGGTCCATAGCCCCATTCCCGGCTGTGTGGCCAGGTTGGAAGGACGCCGACAAGCATCAGAACAAGAATTATGAGTAAGATTGTGCCAATTGACATGATAGTGCTCCTGTTTGAGAAAAAACGTTAACTAAAAACCGTTCCTAAACGGCACGGCTTAACCGTGGGGATAAACACTCACGTCAGGGTATGGTGCGTAAGCCCCAAAATACCCACAACGATCAAATACACAGCCACGAAATAATTTAAAAATCTTGGAACCAGCAAAATTAATATGCCTATCACAAGTGCCAGTAAGGGTTCGATTGCAATATTCATCAGAGTTATCCTTTAAGTTAAGTCAGATTAAAGTTTATAGGCAAGATTGAACTGAGTCTGTACGGTATCGAACATAAAAACATCGCCCGATGCAGATCCTGCCTAGCGTGGAGCGATATTACCGTTTGCGTCGGAAAGGATTATTTCCACGCGACGATTCAATTGACGACCAGCCGTCGTGTCGTTGCCCAACCGGATACGCGTCTGCATAACCGCGCGTCCTGATACGATCGCTACTGATACCCATATCGTTTAAAGCCGTCCGTACCGCATAGGCGCGTCGATCAGATAGCCCCTGATTGGCGCTGTTACTGCCGACATTATCGGTGTGGCCTTCACGGTTGCCGCTTATTTCTTGCGCTCAGCGCGGCAAACGGGAGAAATGCCATCCGTGCGTAACATCAGTTAATTCAGTATTGTTTTGCTGTATGTGCCTTAACGAACAGAGTGCCGCCAGGTTACCGGGTATAGTGATTTTCGAACGGCGCACCCTGTAATTTGCATGTGCGCCAAAATTTAAATAAACCTGGATAACACCTATGAAACTAAGCGGCAATCAATTCACTTATGCAAGCGCTCGCCTTATTGCGGCAGCGACTCTAGCCGTCACTATGGTTCTCGCGCCGGGAGTAGCGCTCGCCACCGATAAAAATGCTCGCGAGGATCGCGTCGAATTACGCATCAAAGACATGCACGCCAAGCTCAAGATCACGCCCGCGCAGGAAGAGCAGTGGGGCAAGGTCGCCCAGGCAATGCTCGACGATGCCAAAACCATGGACACGCTTACTCAGGCGAGGATTGATCATGCCAAGGACATGACGGCTGTCGACGATCTCAAATCCTATGGCGAAATCGCCGATGCCCATGCGGCCGGAATCAAAAAACTGACGCCGTTGTTTACCGACCTCTATGCCGGCATGTCGGACGCACAAAAAAAGGAAGCGGATACCTTGTTCCGCCATGGTGAGCACAAGCATAGCCACAAGAAATCGGGTGGCAAATAGTTACGAGTGCGGTTATGCCTGGATCAGGCAGTTCCAACACGTAGTTCGTAATCGTATCAAGCATTCCAGAAAAGGCAGGTCAATATGAAATCTTTAATACAGCAACTTAGGTGCTTCAGCTCAACCGGCAACAAGGTCGTGATGACACTCATTTTTGCTTCGGCGATCAGCATTTGTTCTATATCGTCGGCGCTCGCAGATCATGGCCACGGCCATGGACGGGGTGGTAACCGACACGACGGTTACGGCCCTAGGGAGTGGCGTGGAGATCGCGATAACTATGGATATCGGCCTGGTTATGGGTACCGGCCTATATATCGGCAACCCTATATCTATGCCCAACCGGTCTTCGTCCCGCCGCCGGTATACTATCCGCCACAGCAATCGCCCGGCATCAGTTTGTTTTTCCCGCTTAATATTCGTCATCGGTAAATGCCGAGTGAACCGTAAGGATTTCCGCGCAAAGGGGTAACAAGCGCAAATGTCCAAGGAATCCGGCTATTTCTGATCGGCACTGGCCAAAACCAGACGATCAGTTTAGCTTGGCTCTACCCTGCACATGACAAATGCAACCCTTCCTCTTGGTGGCTATTGCCTGTCGTAGAGTCCCCTATTACTTTGGTTACACATCATCTCGGATCTGCCGATCACCCTTCCAGGCCCTTTAGCCTGCGTCAGGCTGACCCTCTACAGGGCAACAAGTCCGGCGCACAGCGAATTCCTGACACCCAAAAACAACAGTGCGACTGCTCCAAAACATCATGTTGGCGGCATTTTCAAGAGGTAACCGAGTTTTACGCGGCGGCGAGGCGCTCGTTGCGGTAGCGGCCCAGCGCCCAGAGCGGGAAAAATTTATCGTAACCGTGATATTTCAGGTAAAAAACCTTGGGGAAGCCGGGAGCATTGAAGCTTTCGTCTTTCCAGAATCCGTCAGGCTGCTGGCTTTTCAGCAGATAATTCACCCCGGCCTCGACTTCAGGACAGCCAAGTTCACCGGCCGACAGCAATGCCAGCAGCGCAAGCGCGGTCTGGAATGCCGTGCTGACGTCGAATTCGCCGCGGATCTTGTCATTATGATAGCTGTAATTGCCCTCACCCCACCCACCGTCGTCGCGTTGCTTGGATTTCAGCCAGACTACGGCTTTACGAATACTGGGGTCCTGCTTGGCAACGCCGGCGCTTTCAAAACCGATCAGCACCGACCAGGTGCCGTAAATGTAATTGGTGCCCCAGCGGCCGAACCAGCAGCCATCCGTTTCCTGCTCATTACGCAAGTAATCGATGCAGTTGTCGATGACCGCCCTGTATTCAGGGTGCTGATTAACAAGCTTGCCCAGGAACATGATGCAGCGTCCGCTGACATCGGCAGTTGGAGGATCTAACAAGGCGCCGTGGTCGGCAAATGGAATGTGATTGAGATAGTAATGGGTATTGTCGGCGTCAAAAGCGCCATAACCGCCATTACTGGATTGCATACCCGCGATCCAGATGCTTGCCCGATCGATATTCTCTGCAAACGCCTGATCATCGGCCTGGATCAGGGCTAGAGCCACCACCGCCGTATCGTCAACGTCGGGATAATAGCTGTTGCCGAACTGGAAGGCCCAACCGCCGCCCGGCAAATTGGGCCGCCGGATCCGCCAGTCGCCCGGTTCGTCCTTTAATTGTTTGCCGGCCAGCCAGCGCAAGGCCGATTTAAGGGCTTGCCGGGTGTGCGGATCGCGTTCGTGGCGGTCGACTTCCTGCAAGACCAGAGCAACCAGGCCGGTATCCCAGATGGGAGAAACGCAGGGCTGGCAGTAGGCCATATCCTCATTGATGACAAGCAAGCGATCGATAGCTGCTCTGGCAATTCGCCGCTGTTCATTGTCGGGAGGAATACCCAGGTAATCCATGGCTTCATAGGCGTTGACCATGGCCGTGAAAATCGCCCCCAGACCATCGTAACCATTCAATCTTTCCATGAACCAGTCGCGCGCCTTGGCGGTAGCCTTACGGCGGACGAACCCCGGAATCAGCGGTTCCATCAGGCGACCCATGCGCTCGACGACCAGTATGGCCTTCCCTAGCGGCGTTTTGACGTGGGAAAAATAATTTCTTTCCTTATCCGGCGGGGTAACGAACAGTTCCGCGACACCGATCTTGAGGGGATTGCGGGCCTTGACCTTGTAGGTGCAGAGGATGAACAGCGGAACCATAACCGTACGCGACCAGTAGGATACCTTGTCCAGATGAAACGGGAACCACTTCGGTAACAGCATGATTTCCACGGGGATGAAGGGTACGCCGCGCCAGGGAATCTGCTCGAACATGGCCAGCATGATGCGAGTGAAGACATTGGCCCTGGCGCCGCCACCCTGCGCCAGTATCCAGTCGCGAGCCTTGACCATATGCGCTGCCTGGATAGAATCGCCGGCCATTTTCATGGCGTAATAGGCTTTGATGGTACAGCTGATGTCACCCGCGCCGCCTTTATAAAGCGGATAACTGCCGTCCGTACTCTGTTGTGTGCGGAGAAAATTGGCAATCTTGGCCTGAAGTGCTTCGTCGATTTCGTCCATGTAGTGCATCATCAGGATGTACTCGGAGGGAATGGTGCAATCCGCTTCGAGTTCGAATACCCAATAACCTTCCTGGCTTTGCCGCCTTATAAGTTGCGCTTTAGCTCGGTCAATCGCGCTGTCCAAGGTTGACGGAGAATAGGAGGAGCCGGTATAGGTAGAATCCAAACTGGTAAGTGAAGATATCTCTGTTCGCATTGTATGGTTTTCCTTAGTTCACTTTACTGTTAGGGCTTTTGGTCGGCGCATTGGGATTGATAGCTGTAACTTGTCCGTCGATGGCAGGCAAACCCAGGCTTGCCGGATAATAAACGAGCCGCGCAAGGAAATTACTGCCGCAAGCGAAGCGCGCGGTCATGATGACTGCCTTGACGCTTCGGCCGCTGACTTAACTTGGGACGAATCGCAAAACGTTCTGGTTCCAGTTGAGTTTACGCAGGGGCAGCATGGCCATACCCCAAGCCCGCAAGCGCATTTACGCAAGCCAATCTCATGCACAGAAACCGCTGGAACCGGTTCTGCGGCAAGACATGCGCTCGTCGTTTCAGTCACGGGCAAACAGCTTAACCGCAACATTTGCTGCCGTCGGTGCGGTAACGCACATAATTCATTTTATAGGTCATAACACTTATTGATTGAAAAGATTGAACAATCTATCCTGTAACCGCTCGCATAACACCAGCCGATTTTTTAGGTTAATAGAGCCATTCGATATTAACTCACAAATTAAGGATGTAGCTTATGACTGATCCACATAACCCTTGGCAAAACCATCTTCTCGGCTCCCTGCCTACAACCGAGTATGAGCACCTTTCCCCTCATCTGGAACTGGTCGCAATGCCGCCGGGCGGTGTTCTTTACGAGGCCGGGGACGAAGTGCGTTACGCTTATTTCCCGACGACCTGTATCGTGTCACTGCTTTACGTAATGGAAAGTGGCGCGCCGGCCGAAATCGCCATGATCGGCAACGATGGCATGATCGGCGTTTCCCTCTTCATGGGCGGCGGGACTACGCCTAATCGGGCTGTGGTGCGAAGCGCAGGCTACGCCTATCGGCTGCGGGCGCATCTACTTATACAGGAATTCAGCCGCTTTGGGGGATATCGCAACGGAGCGCTGCACAATTTGTTGCTGCGTTATACTCAGGCAATGCTTACCCAGATAGCTCAGACGGCGGTCTGCAATAGGCATCATTTAGTGGACCAGCAACTCTGTCGCTGGCTGCTGCTAAGCCTCGACCGACTCCCTTCTAACGAGTTGATCCTGACCCAGGAATTGATCGCCAATATGCTCGGTGTGCGCCGCGAAGGCATCACGGAGGCCGCCGGGAAATTACAGCAAGCGGGATTAATTAATTGCCGCCGTGGCCACATCACGGTGCTGGATCGGTCTGGATTGGAAGCCCGAGCCTGCGAATGCTACCATGTGGTTAAAACAGAATCCGATCGACTGCTCCCCTTGCATGCTCAATTGACATCGCGCATTTTCTTACAAAAGAGCCCGCCGGTTAACAGTGAATCATTAAGCAGCCGTCATATCAGTAGATGAGATTCAAGGATGTTTGATTTATTCCCACAGGTTCATGCGGCCCCTGACCGCCTTTCTGTTGGTCATCGTTCCGGCTGACTATCATCCTGGAGCGCCAAAGCATTACGCCGCCGTACGTATCGGTAATAAGCTTGATCGGTTAATCTATAAATTCTATCCTCGCGCGTTATTGAAAAGTCCGGTATGCGCTCAACGTCTAACATTTTCAGATAAAGAATCCATGCCTCCCCTGTTAATTTCCTAATCATCATTTTATCCCTAAATCTATACAACAAGCTTCTTGGATGCTTTGAAGCGGTCTTGCTGAAACCGTCTTCAACGATCGACGTACCGGAGCGGACAAGATACCGATCTAGTCCCCCTGCTCCTGGGGCCAAGTAAACGATAGCGAAGTTCTCTGCGGACCGCCGACTTTTACCGTTTTACGGATCGCCTGACCGTCTCGGTCAACAGTAACGATATAACGGCCGGGCTTGAGCCTGGCGAATAGCATAGGGCCATCGGACACTGATTCCAGCAGGGCGTTGCCGCTTGAATCCGCGATACGAACCGTTACGTCACTGACATATTCTCCTGTACCCTTTATCGAAAATAGAAGGTGTAAATTGAAATCGGCCCGTATGGCTTGCATCGCATTTTGTTCATCCACTCCCACCCCACCGCTGACGAACGTAACCTCGCCTTGGGTTTGTGGTTTGATCAAAGACTGATCCGCAAATGCAGGGAAGCAGAACAGAATATTGGCAAGAATAAGCACTAATCGTAATCGTTTCATAAAAATGTTCCTTGGCCGTAAAAAATTACAACCTCAAAGATAACTGACAGAATCTGTCGCTCTTATCTATAAGCCAGCGCACCTGCTGTGATTAGATTGATTTTAGGGGTTCAGGAGGCCTCACTACTCCCTGGGAAGCCTTCCGTTTTCCAGTCCATCGATATTGCAGTTGCGCTTCTGATAGCCTTTATACAATTCTTTCTTGCCCAGGTTGCTTTTCATTGTCGTCGTTCAAGAAACCAAGCGGAACTTTCGGCGACGGAAAGAACCACGACCTGAGATTTAAGGCTGTACATCAGCTTCCCAGGAAACACTTGCCGGACACCATTGCCAGATTCCCAATGTTAGGACACGTGTCAGCGCGGCAGGTATACAGGCTCCGTGCCCAACATCCACCTCCCGGTTGACCAACTTGGCGCTGTCTCCACACCGCTTGAGATAATCATCGGCCTTGATGTCATTAAGATCGGTGTGCGGCATAAAAAACGCCACCACAGGAATCGGCATCACCGCCAGAGTAGAGTCATCCACCCACTCGGACCCGGAGCAATGGGAAGTGCCGGCGCTGGAATTGCGGGTATCATCCTTGACCAGCGTTTGGGCACAACCCGGCAGAATCAGGGTAGCCGATAGGATGAGTAAACTTAATTTGGAGCGTAGCGTGATATGTTTCATAAAACCTCCAGGAGTTGAACCGCAATCAGGAACAAAAGACTCGTACGACGATTGTTTCAATATCATCCAGGCAAAAAACCTGCTTTGCAGCAAGCCATTTGCTCGTTTTTTCAGTCACTGAAATACAGCTTAACCCTAACATTCGGCACCGTCAGTACGGTAACGCACATAAAACCGCTATCGGAATTCATGGCATTTGCGCGCCGGTTAGCTGTCAACCACCTCCAGATGATTGTTATCCTGATATGGAATAACCCCAGTTCCATATCAGGACCCTCTCACCTTTTTGGCTGGCGTCTATCAGCACTTTTGACTCATCAGGCAATCACAAGATTTATTGTTGATTTGCTCACTGATGTTACGCACGGATGTTACGCACGGATGGTATTTCTCCCGTTTACCGCGCCGAGCACCGGAGCTTTTATCGAGAACAGACCGTTAGGGGCGCGGCAGGGATGCCGCGCGTCAGCAGAGGGGCAGGAGCCCCTTCTGCTGACCCTCGATAAAAGCGAGGAGCGCAGGAAGCAAGCGGCAACCGGGTCGCCTTTTCTTTGGTTACTTTCTTTTGGCGAAGCAAAAGAAAGTAACTCGCCTTCGGGTGCGAAAACCCGATTCAATCAAGTGTCGCGCTAGCGACTCCTTAATGTTAAAGCGGTTGAAATTCGACTAACTACGTAACATCAGTTACTCACATTCACCCTACCCTCAGACTCGGCCCCCTACCGCATAATGTGCGTATGCCTTCACGGATTTGGCTTCATCCCCCCTGATTGAGACACATAAAGCCTATCACGGGCAGCGGCTTTATGTGTGACACCGTACAGACAACGTTTGACGCTTACAATAAGGTATTGATTCATTTTAGGTGAATATCGTGATCGAACCCGTACTGGCGTTTACTGATTTTGAATCTTACGTTTACGGGTATCCAGGTTTTCAACTTATTTCGTCGCCGTGTATTTGATCGTCCCGGATATCATAAAGCTAATACGCCATAGCCTTATGTGAGGAGGTGATCCCAAGCGTTAAATCCGCCAAAATAAACAATGAGGGTAGCAAATGTCCACGTTAAAGAATCTTCCCGTGGAAGCAGTATTTCACGCCAGCCTGCTGACGGATCTCGATATTTATTTGTTTAAACAAGGCAGTGATTTTCGCCTGTATGAAAAACTGGGTTCACACGGCATTACCGTTGACGGCGTAAAAGGTACTCACTTTGCGGTCTGGGCGCCCAATGCCTCCGCCGTTTCGGTGATCGGCGACTTCAATCATTGGGATGCAGCATTGAATGCACTGCATCTACGTGCCGACGACTCGGGGATTTGGGAAGGCTTTATTGCCGATGTCACGGTCGGGGCAATCTATAAATATCGCATTGTTTCCCGCGACGGAAAAATAGCCGACAAGGGCGATCCGTTTGCATTCTGTTCGGAAATTCCGCCGTTAACCGCTTCCCGTGTCTGGGAACTGGATTATGCCTGGAACGACGCTGACTGGATGGCGCAGCGCGGAGAGAAAAACCGGCTGAACGCGCCGTGTTCCATTTACGAAGTGCATCTGGGTTCCTGGCGTCGTGTTCCTGAGGACGGCAACCGTTTCCTCACCTACCGCGAGCTGGCGGAATGGCTACCCCGTTACGTCGCAGAATTGAATTTCACCCACGTCGAGTTCATGCCGCTGACAGAACATCCTTTCTACGGCTCATGGGGCTACCAGACCGTCGGCTATTTCGCACCGACGGCACGTTACGGTACGCCGCAGGATTTCATGTTCCTGGTGGATACCTTGCACCAGCACGGCATCGGCGTGATCATGGACTGGGTGCCATCGCATTTTCCCTCCGATGCCCATGGCCTCGGCTATTTCGATGGAACCCATCTTTTTGAGCACGCCGACCCGCGCCAAGGCTTTCAACCGGAATGGCATAGTTCTTTGTTCAATTATGGCCGCCATGAAGTACGCGCATTTTTGACCAGCAGCGCGTTATTCTGGCTTGATAAATATCGTATTGACGGACTGCGCCTGGACGCGGTGGCGTCGATGCTTTACCTGGATTATGGCCGCAAAGAAGGCGAATGGATTCCCAACCGTAATGGCAGCCGGGAGAACCTGGATGCGATTACTTTCCTGCGCAACCTGAACGAGGCTATCTATCGCGATTATCCCGACACGCAGACTTTCGCGGAAGAATCGACTGCCTGGCCGATGGTCTCCCGTCCCGGCAATGTAGGCGGCCTGGGGTTTGGCCTGAAGTGGAATATGGGTTGGATGCATGACACGCTGGGATATTTTTCAGAAGATCCGCTTAACCGGAAATATCACCACGCACAGCTTGTTTTCAGCATCTGGTATGCCTTTTCGGAAAACTTCGTGCTGCCTTTGTCGCACGACGAAGTGGTCTACGGCAAGGGTTCGTTGATCGGAAAAATGCCCGGCGACGAATGGCAGCAGTTCGCCAACCTGCGCTTATTGTATGGCTATATGTGGGGGCATCCGGGCAAGAAGCTGTTGTTCATGGGTTGCGAATTCGGACAGAAACGCGAGTGGCAGCATGACGAGAGCCTGGAATGGGAGGTGCTGCAATATCCTATGCACTCAGGGCTTCGGCGCTGGGTCGAGGATCTCAACCGTTTTTACCGTAGCGAAGCGGCGCTCTATCAGCAAGACTTCAGCCGCGACGGCTTTCAATGGATGGATTGTAACTACGCGGAAAAAAGTGTGGTCAGTTTTGTGCGCCGTGGCTACAACCCTGACGATACGCTGTTGGTGGTCTGCAATTTTACGCCCGTCGTCCGCGAGAATTACCTGGTCGGAGTGCCGAGCGGCGGTTACTGGCAAGAAGTGCTCAACAGCGATACCGAACTCTATGGGGGTAGCGGCGTGGGCAATTTTGGCGGCGTTGAAGCGGGCCCCGTATCTGCCGGTGACATGTTTCATTCACTGATGCTGCGTCTTCCGCCATTGGGTGTCCTGTTCTTCAAACAAGGGAGCGGGTCATGAAAGGCACACAAAAGCTCGACGGCAGACGGCGCGTAGTTATCGAAAATGTGCAGCCGGAGATCAATGCCGGGCGGTTTCCGATCAAGCGCGTCATCGGTCAGAGCGTGGAGGTGGAGGCGGATGCTTTCACCGACAGCCACGATGCATTGGCCTGCGTGTTGCGCTACCGGCACGCATCGGAAACCGGCTGGCATGAAGTCGCCATGACGCCGCTAATCAATGATCGTTGGCGCGCGTCATTCCCGATCACCGAACTGGGCCGATATGTCTACACACTGACGGCCTGGATCGATCATTTTTTTTCGTGGCGATATGAGTTTTCGCGTCGCAACGATGCCCAGGATATCGCCGTAGCACTTCAGGCCGGTGCGATGCTGGTGGAGGCGGCGGCGACACGTGCCGACGGCAAAAATCAGCTGCAGTTACAGCAGATTGCCGAGAAATTACGCACTGTCAAGCCGGATGCCGGAAGTGCATTGGCGCTTTCCGAAACCCTGGCGAGCTTAATGCGGCAGCATTCTGACCGCAGTTTGGCTACAGATTATCCCGGACTGCTAAGCGTGTGGTCCGAACCGATCAAAGCTCAGTACAGCACATGGTATGAATTTTTTCCGCGCTCCTGCATGGGCGATGACATGGATCACGGCAGCTTCGCCGAATGCGAAAAGCGCTTGCCATCTGTGGCGGCAATGGGCTTCGACGTGGTGTATTTGCCGCCGATTCATCCGATCGGCCTGACCCAACGCAAGGGCGCGAATAACGCGCTGGTAGCGACTGAGGCCGATGTAGGCAGCCCGTGGGCGATCGGCGCGACGGAGGGCGGCCATAAAGCGATTCATCCGCAACTGGGCACACTGGACGACTTCCACCGCCTAGTGCTCAAAGCGCGTGAACTGGGCATTGATGTAGCGCTGGACATCGCCTTTCAATGCTCTCCCGATCATCCTTATGTGCGCGAGCATCCGGAATGGTTCCGCCACCGCGCAGATGGCAGTATCCAGTATGCCGAAAATCCGCCCAAGAAATATGAAGACATTGTCCCGTTCAATTTTGAATGCGACGCATGGAATGAGCTATGGCAGGAACTGCTGGATATATTCCTGTTCTGGATCAAACAAGGGGTTTACATATTCCGGGTCGACAACCCGCACACCAAACCGTTTCCGTTTTGGGAATGGCTGATTGGCGAGGTGAAGCGCACGCACCCCGAGACGATTTTTCTGGCTGAAGCATTTACCCGTCCGAAAATCACTTACCGTCTCGCCAAGCTGGGCTTCAGCCAATCCTATACTTATTTCTCGTGGCGCAATGCGAAAAGCGAACTTGAAACCTATTTCACCGAACTCAGCCGTACTGAAGTGCGCGAATATTTCCGGCCCAATCTGTGGCCGAATACGCCCGACATTCTTCCCGAATATTTGCAATTCGGAGGTCGCCCGGCGTTTATGCTGCGCCTGGTACTGGCGGCCACGCTGGGAGCGAATTACGGCATCTACGGCCCGGCTTACGAGTTGATGGAGGCGGCTCCCCGCGAGGCGGGCGGAGAAGAATATCTCAATTCGGAGAAATACCAAGTGCGCCGCTGGAAGCTTGATCGTGCCGACAGCCTGCAGGATTTTATCGCACGGGTGAACCGCATACGCAGGGAAAGCCTCGCACTGCAACAGGATCAAAGCTTGCAATTTTTTGATGCGAGCAATGACAGTCTGCTTTGTTACGCAAAAACCACGCCGGATAACGCTGAGATCATTTTGGTGGTCGCCAATCTGGATCCGCATCATACCCAATCCGGCTGGGTGACGCTGCCGCTGGACTTGCTTGGGTTGGATATGGATCGTAGTTACCAAGTACAGGATCTGCTGACGTCCGCGCGTTTTTTGTGGAGTGGCGCGCGCAACTACGTTGAAATCAATCCCCTGGTTGCGCCCGCGCATATTTTCAAATTGCGTCGGCGTGTGCGCACGGAACACGACTTCGACTACTTTCTGTAATAGAGCCATGAACGGAACCAAAGCCAACGATCATGACGGTATTGATTCATCAGCACTAATGATGAAAGCAAGCCCTTGTAGGGGCGAATTTATTCGCCCAATCGCAAGAAGCAGATTAAACAGGGCGAATGAATTCGCCCCTACAGGTAAGAGAACACCATGAACACAATAAAATCCAGCGAAATAAAAAATCCGCTCGCGGACATCGCACAATGGATGGAAGATCCGCTCTGGTTTAAAGATGCCGTTATTTATGAACTGCACATCAAGGCTTTTTTTGACAGCGACAATAACGGCACCGGGGATTTTACCGGGTTAATCCAGAAGCTCGATTATCTCCAGGATTTAGGGGTGAACACACTGTGGCTGTTACCCTTCTACCCCTCGCCGATGCGCGACGACGGTTATGACATAGCGGACTATCGCAATGTCCATCCCGAGTACGGCACCATGGCCAATTTCAAGCAGTTCGTGAGGGAAGCCCACCGCCGAGGTCTTAAGGTCATCACCGAAATGGTCATTAATCACACCTCCGACCAGCATCCTTGGTTTCAGGCGGCGCGGCGCGCACCTGCCGGTTCGAGCAAACGGAATTATTATGTATGGAGCGACACCAACCGGAAATTTCCCGAGACGCGCATTATCTTCCAGGATGCCGAAAAATCCAACTGGGCCTGGGACGAGGAAGCTAAAGCCTATTACTGGCATCGTTTCTTCTCCCATCAACCGGATCTCAACTTCAATAACCCGCAGGTGGTGAAGGCGGTTATCAGACTGATGCGCTTTTGGCTGGATCAGGGCGTTGACG
>Ga0208636_100264_pt1 | contig 14516 bp, 17 predicted proteins | sample LakWasM103_HOW12_2_FD_183921 | JGI IMG/M metagenome (GOLD analysis project Ga0208636, IMG submission 183921) | Freshwater sediment methanotrophic microbial communities from Lake Washington under simulated oxygen tension - Sediment Metagenome... | ecosystem: Environmental > Aquatic > Freshwater >... | reverse complement strand
AAAAATTTTTGAGTCTGGCGGCTGAAATGAATCTACGGTCCGAGGTTCAGGTGTTTGCATTGGAACAGGCCAACGAGGCGCTGATCGAACTGAAGACAGGAAAGATTCGCGGAGCCAAGGTGCTGAAAATAGATTGATCGAATTGTGGGGGGCGCAAGATGTACTGACGACTATCCTCCGCAAAAGCAAGCACTTAGTAACTGATGTTACGCACTGTCCACGAAAAACACGAAAGGCACGAAAAATATCAGCCGAAGATTTGTCGCTGACGGCGTCATACCCGCATTCTTCACATTCCTTTCGAGGTTCTTGAGACAATTTTATTCCAGACTAGATCCGGCCCTTCAGTTAAGGAAAAAGCATTAGGCGGGAAACAAGCCGAACGGCAGACCTTCCAGGTTTTAAAAACCTGGAAGGTCTAAGCGGCAACGCTCTGAACAGGCGGGACGTTTCGATCGGAGTAACAGCCCAGTCCGGCCAGGTTCGAAAGTGCCTCCTTCGATGATGCTCAGGACAGGCGGCTGGATAGGCTTTGCCGATGGCGTCCTTGGAAGCGTTTCTTTTCGTGCTTTTTGTGTCTTTCGTGGACGACGCTTTTTTATCATGCGTCTGCGTAACATCAGTTAGTAATAACACTGATGGTACTCATACTTATAGATATTTGAGGATAGCAAAGACACAATAATCCATCCTTTCAAGGTTATCGCGATACTAAGGGAAAGCTCCGTGATTCCATTCAATCGTATTGAAACGGCCATTCATCATGAGACATCGCAAGCATGCATTTAACCGTTCCGATGGGCGGATATGTCATTTCCAATCACAATATTCTTGAGGAGGCGTCATGGCGCTTAAACAATACGGTGTTCTTAAAGGCAAGGCCATCAATAAAATAATTGGACAAAGATCAAGCCCGCATTATCAAGTGCATCTTATCGACGATACGACAGACTATCGTATTGCCGTTAATGTAAAGTCCAATCTTGCGCCTTCCGAGCTGATGTATCTGATCATTGATGATTTTCAGCATCCTGTCCTGGAAAAGCTGGCGCACCTGGATAAAGGTTTTACCCCGCTACAGAGTGCGCCAAACAAAATGGCGCTGGATTTCATACGCGGCAATCTGTTCGATCCCAGACAAATACGCCCTTTGCCCTATAACGTTCCCGGCCCGGATAATGATCTCAACGAAAAAATAGATGCTTATGTGCAACGCGCCATCGGCGACGAACGGGCAAGCGTCTATGCTTTCGGCGAACGCTGGGGACCTGAAAACGGTCTAAAAGATAAATATTTCGGTTTTAACCCTGGAAACGGAATTCATGATATTCACATGAATCAAGGTAATATTGGTGAGTTTGTCAAGGATGACGGCGTTTGGCAGGACGGCGGGTTGCTTTTTCATTTTCCAAGTGTCGATAAAGTCATTGTCGGTGTCGGCGCAGAGGTTTGGCCGGAACAATGGGTCGCCGTTTTTCTGGCTTTTCAGTCGCAGTGCCGGCATACCGACGATCACACCGGCCATCGGCTGCCGCAGTGCGAAGGGACTCTTATTCCTCCAGAAAAAGAGCCCGGCGTCCAGATTGTAGCGGCGCTGGTCAATCCTAAAGGCGAAGATCCAGGGCATGAAACTGTTACCTTGATTAATCTCGCTCCAGACGCGGTTGATTTATCCGGTTGGTTTATTGCGGATCAAAATAAAAACCGCTCGCTTATCGCCGATATGCGGCTTAAACCGGGCGCAACCGGTGTAGTGAACTTGGATGGACAGGGCGCGCAGTTAGGCAACAACGGCGGGATCATTACCCTGCTTGATCCTGAAGGCCTTAAACACCACGGCGTATCCTATACCAAAGAACAAGCCCTCAGCGGCTGGACGGTTTTGTTTTAAGCGCGATGTGCTAACGGACGCAGTAGATTCCTCGTTCCCACGTAACTCGCCACTGTCATTAAGTTAAGAAAAACAGGTAACAAACAAAATGTTAATCGAGTAGGACGCGCCGTGCGCGCCAAAAGGATAGCAAAGTTTTTCAGGCATCGGGAAAGGCGCGCACGGCGCGCCCTACATCCGCCGTACCATCAACCAAACGCTCCAGCTCCTTGGTTAACGCAATATAAGGAAACAGGTTTACCGGCAAGGCGCTGTTAATTTCCTGATAAATACGCCGGTATCGGTTGATTTTATAGTGTTCATCCGGCTGCTCAAAGTAGTCGGCACACGTTTCAGCTTTGCTTGCCAGGATGCCTTTAATCACTAGGCCGATCACCCGCTTCATGAATAACTGGGAATAACTGGGGTCAGAGTAAACTCAAAATAACTTTACTCTGACCCCAGTTATTTTATTACTCTGACCCCAGTTATTATTTTGCCCTGCTGCATTATAGCTGTGGCTGACGGTCAGGGGGTTGTTGCGGTTTGGTTTTTGCTGGTGATACGACCGTGGCTGTCATAGTTGTAGGTGATGATGCTGCTGTTGTTATTGCTTAGGCTGCATAGACGGTTGATGCCGTTGGCGCAGTTATCCCAGTTGTAGCTAACGGTCTGGTCGTCATAGGCAATCTTGCTGATGCGGTTGAGGCTATCGTAGCTGTAGTTGGCGGTCTTGCCACGGGCATCGGTACGGGTCTTGAGGTTTCCGGCGGGGTCGTGGTCGGCTGTAGTGATGCCGGTGTCGAGGCTGGTTTGTTTCAGCAGGTTGCCTAGGCTGTCCATGTTGTAACTGGTGGTTAGGTTACGCGGGTCGATAACGCCGGTGACTTGTCCCAGGCTGTCATAGCTGGTATCGATCTGCCCCAGGGTGCTGCCGATGACGGTAGGATGAGGTTCCAGCTGGCGAACCGGTTGGTTCAGGGTATCGAACTGGTATTTCCGAACGCATCCCAGCGGGTCGGTAATCTGGGTCAGGTTGCCGTTGGGGTCGTATTTATAGGTGGTAATCGCCGGTACCGAGAAGGTGGCGTTGACTGATTTTGCTTGGTTCAGGTGCAGGCGCCGAACCAGCCTTGGAAGGTGCTGCCGGTTGCGGGGGCAGCGGTCAGGGTGACTTGGGTGTTTGTTGCGAATGTGGCGCTACAGGTTGCGCCGCAGTCGATCCCTGCCGGTGTGCTGGTGATGGTTCCTGTGCCTGATCCGACTGTGGAAAGGCTTAAGGTTTTAAACGCCGGTGCAAAGTCGGCGCTGACGTTTTGTGCTTGATCTAGGGTGACGGTACAGGTGGTCGCGGCACCGCTACAAGCGCCTGTCCAGCCTTTGAAGGTCGAGCCGGTTGCCGGGGTGGCGGTCAGGGTGACTGGGGTGCTCCAGTCATAGATGCCGGTACAGTTAGCTCCGCAATCGATGCCTGCTGGCGAGCTGGTGATGGTTCCGGTTCCGCTACCGGTTTTGGCTGTGATCAGTGTCATTTGCATCGGCGCAAAGTCGGCGCTGACGTTTTGCGTCTGATCCATGGTGACGGTACAGGTTGTGCCGCAGTCGATGCCGGTTTGTAAGCTGGTGATGGTGCCGCCGGTTCCGCTGCCGGTTTTGGTGATGTTTAGGGTCATCTGCATCGGCGCAAAGTTGACGCTGACATTTTGAGTCTGGTCCATGGTCATGGTGCAGGTGGCTGCGGTGCCGGTGCATGCGCCTGACCAGCCTTCGAAGGTGGAGCCGGTGGCCAGGATGGCGGTCAGGGTGACTTGGGTGCTCCAATCGTAGATGCCGCTACAAGTAGCGCCGCAGTCGATGCCTGCCGGTGTGCTGGTAATTACTCCTCCGGTTCCGGTGCCGGTTTTGGCGACGCTTAAGGTCATTTGCATCGGCGCAAAGTTGGCGGTGACGCTTTTGGTTTGATCCATGGTTACGGTGCAGGTGGATGCAGTGCCGGTGCAAGCGCCTGACCAGCCTTGGAAGGTCGAACCGGTTGCCGGGGTGGCGGTCAGGGTGACTAATGCGGCCGGTTTGCCGTGGTCATGGTCATTGTCGTCCTCATGTTCCCTACCTTTCCTTGAGTCATCATGCTGGGCTATAAAATTCGGCGGGTAGCTGGTGCTACAAACTGTGCCGCAATCGATGCCTGCCGGTACGCTGGTGACTGCGCCGGTCCGGTACCGGTTTTGCTGATGTTCAGGGTTATCGGCAGCAGTTCGGTGATGGCGGTGACGTTTTGCGCCTCTTTTAGGCTCACGGTGCAGCTAGGCGCTGTCCCTTTGCAGGCATCGCCCCAGCTTTTGAATGCTGAGCCGGATGCGGCGGTCGCGGTTAGGGTGACGGTGCTTTGGCTCTTGAATTCAGCTTGGCAAATGTTGCCGCAGTCGATGCCGATGGGCGAACTGGTGACGGTGGCGTTGCCTGTTCCGGCTTTGATTATTTTTAATTCGGCAGTTTTATCATGCTCTTTTGGGTTACGGTTTTTGTTATCCGCTTGGGCGTGTCCGATTGTGATCAGTGTCGCCAGCAACAAGATAACCGGCACGAAAATATTTCTTATCATTGATTTCATGACGGCTCCCTTATTGCGGCAAGGTCAGGCTTTGCAGACGCGACAGTGCGTCATAGACTCGGCTTTGGCTGCGAGCCAGTTGGCCGCTGGGATCGTATGCCTCTTCTTTGGTTCGGTTGCCCATGGCGTCCAGGGTATAGGTCAGGGTGTTGCCCAGGTTGTCTTGGGTTTTTATCAGGCGGTGGGCTGCGTCATAGGTGTAGGCCAGATACGCGCCATCGGGGCGGGTGACGCGGGTAACTTGGCCTGCGGGGTCGTAGCTATAGGTGGTGATTTCACCACCTGCATCCAGCGACGTAAGTCGTTGGCGAACATCGTAAACCATTTTCATCACGAGGCCGTTGAGGTCGGTGAGTTGTTCCAGCTGACCGTGTGCGGAGTAGCGGGTCAGGTGAGTGATATGACCGAGCGCGTCGGTGATTTGCATGAGTTGACCCCGGCAACCCAGCGGTCCGCCTTGGCAAGCGGCATCGGCGGGGTAATAGTCGTAGGTGGTCAGATCGGACACGTCGGTGCGCGGGCCGTCTTCGACTTTCTGGAGTAATACGCCGGGGACGGCGGAATAGGTGTAGACGGTATTCCAGCTGTGCGTGGTGTTGGCGGTTGTGTCTGCGATGGTCTTTTGGGTGATGTCGCCTTGGCTGTTATATGCGTAGGTGGTTTGCTGGTTGCCGTTGGTAATTTGCACCGGCAGGCGGAAGGACGGATGCCATACGGTGGTGATGGTGCGGGTTGCCGGGGTGGTCGCACCGCTTGAGGTCAGGCCTTCGGTACGGCTGGTTTCCAGGTTGCGGGTTAGGTCGTAGGTGTAGGTGGTAAGGTTGCCGTTGAAGTCGGTGCGGCTGGCGATATTGCCGTTGGCGTCATAGCTGAGCGCTGATGCCGAGGCGCCGCAGCCTGAGCCGCCGGGTTGGGATTGCCCTGTGCTTTTGACGACGCCGAGAATAGTACTGAAGCTAATGCTACGCACCGCTCCTAAAGGATCAGTAACACTGCTGCTGACGGGATTGCCTAAGCTATCAGTAGTATAGGCGATACTGTATTTCTCTACCGCCCCGGCATGTTCACTAGAAATAGCTCTGTCTTGGCTATCATACTTGTAAGTAGCAAAGCGATTACCATTCTCGTCAGTAATACCAGTCAGAGCATGAATATAGCTTTCCCCTGATATAGGAACATTGTCTGCTTCGCCATAGAGGTAGGCCCTGATCTTGCCGTCAGGGTAAATAACGCTGGCAAGATTATTATTAGTATCATAAGTATAGGCAAAAACCCCGCCCTTGGGATCAGTCATCGTAGCGATGCGACTGGAACCATCAAAAGTAAAGGTCAAGGAATGACCGACAGCATCAGTGACTTTAAATAACCGATTATTAGTATCATAACTTAATGTCTGGGTGAAACCAGCACGATTACTAATGCTCAACAACCTGCCAACGGCATTGTAGGTTTCCACTTCATCATTGCTCGCATTGATGTAGCGCCAGCCCTGACGTGTTCCCGCCGAGTCTTTAATTTCCGTTAAATGGTCGACTACATTCGCATCAGATATCCAGTTATTGCCGTTCTGTTTGAAGTAATATACTTTACCATCGGGCCGGTAAATCGTAGCAGTAGACGACAAAGCTACGATAGATTTGTTGTAGGTATGTCCCCAATCTGCTCCAAGATTTGCCCTATTAAGGAAAAATCTTGCGTTGTAATAGCGAGTGAAAATAAGTCCAAGGGCATTACCCAGTAAGTCCTTTTCCTGTTGCCATTTATTACCGGCCCCGCCATTGATAGGATTAGAGAAATCGAAGCGACCATCGCAACTGTCGTTACCCCCATTGTTTATTGGAGAGAGCTCAGGATTGACGCTAAGAAAAGTTGCTAAACCAGCATTCATTTGACCGTCTTTGTTAAATCGAACACATTGATATACAGTCCTATTGAATTGATCAGTCCTTTCATAATAAAAACTAAATGAATATCCAGCGTCAAGGATATTGAAGTTTAGGCACCAAGCGCTCCACTCCTCTACGGATTTTATAGTATCTGGTGGAGTAAAGTTGCAAAACGTACTTTGACAGCGCAACATAGTTGCATTCGCTGAAACGATTGATCCAAAAAATATAACAGCACATAAGAGGCTTTTCTTAAGAAGCAAACTGTAATCTTTTATCATCCTTATCTACCTTTACTCTTGATTTATTCTATTCCAAGCACTAACTAAATAGGGATACGTCAGTTAAGCATCAAGAAATAACTGGGGTCAGGAAATAACTGGAAATAACTTTAATCTGCCCCCAGTTATTCACATTTTGGTATTCGATGGAGGAGTATCCGTGGTCAAATCCGAAACGCCGCCATATTGGAACATCGTAATGTTGGGCATAAAAAGCATGCCCAACCTACAATACTGAGCCTTCTCGTCCGGACGACAGTTTTTCGTTGCCCGAAATTCCGATGCCCGGTGATGGAACGGCGGCGGGAAAATTGATGGTCGGTTTTATATTTAAGCATCAAAATGTCAGGCATGAATATTGGAACTTGTCCTCATCTTTTCGTAAATGGGGTGCGATGCACCCCTACCGGGCTAGAATGATTGTTGTTGATGCGGCCTGCGGCCCCATTGGTTCCTGTTCCTCAGCAAGGGAAACGTCTCTTGCAAGTATCAACACAAGCGCCCCATATACAGGTTCTAGTTCAACCAATACCGCGTCACCACGTCGTATTATTTCAATTGCCTGATTAATGAGAGGCAAATTGAGACCATCTTTCTCTTCTACAAACCTCCCATAAATCAAAGAAAAAAGCTTACTTCGATAATCGAAATCGTTACTAGACGAATCCCAAAAAGAAATTCGGTCAATAATATTCTGCATACGCATCTGCAATATCATGAACTCGGACACATCAGTTGCTGTTAACACCCAATTTTTTCCTGCGGGCTCTTGCAGAAAAAGAACAGCTCTCTTCTCTGTTTGATAAACTTTGATGCCGGTCAGGTGTCCTTCAACAAATTTATTAAAATCAAGCATCTCAATTCCTATGGAAGTGCAATTTCGGCACACTTAACATTATCAAAAATCATTCTCAGATTCTGGCGCATTAATACATCTACCATGGAACTGGCCTACCGGGATGCTCGCGTACCCCATCCGGCCACTCATGTACATGCGTATCAGGCATACCTTGATGTGGGTTGTCGATGTCAACCTGTGGCTTTCCATCCGGCCCATATTTTCGTGATCGACGTTCGCCATCAATCCACTCCCCTGGCGGCCCCGTATCGGGTACATCTTTCTCCTTAGAATACCAATTACGAAATTTGTCCACAACGTCACTACACATTTGAACAGCAGCCTTTGCTGCATCATTTATTGCTTTTTGGCCTGCTGGAGACATTGTAGCGCCAACAATTACTACACTACCTCCTATAACGATACCCCCTACTATAATAGTATTTTGACCAGTCGGATCAACCCAATTAATCGGATTCCCCCCGACATAAGCATAAGTATTAATCCCTCCCCGCAATCCAATCCGATCACTCTGATCGTATCCCCCTATCCTTGGGTTGTAATACCTTGCCATGTTGTAATGCAGCCCGGTTTCCGAATCGTAATATTGCCCCGGAAATCTCAGATTGAAGACGAAGTCGCCAAGACCGGAAGGATTCTGATCAGACAAACTGTTGCCGAAAGCTTCGGACTCCCAGCTCCATACTACTCGATTGTCGTTGGGCCGGGTAATTTTTCTCGGTGTGCCCAGAGGGTCGGCATGGATGTAGTAGATGTCCGGTGTTGCGGCTGAATTGGTTGCCGATTTCAGCACGGCAACCGGCAGGTCGCCCAGCCAGATGATTTCCTGGATCAGTTGGCCTGAGCCGTCGTATTCGCCGGTCAAGTGGCCTTGTTCGTCGTAGAAGTATTGGCTGGTGGTTCCGGCGTTGGTTTTGCTGATGCGTTGGCCGAGGGCGTCGTAGCCGTAGCGGGTGGTTTGCCCGGTTGCGGTGTTCGTGGTTGCGGTTCTTCTCCCGGCGGCGTTGTAGCTGTGGCTGTAGGTACCGTCATCGGTCAGGTTACCGGCCGGGTCGTAGCTGTAGTTGACGGTTTGTGCGCCGCTCTGGCTTTGCAGGCGGTTGCTGTTGGCATCGGTGTTATAGCTGTGTAGGGTGGTGCTGTCTTTTATTTTTTCGCTACGGTTGCCGCTGAGGTCGTAACTGTAGTCGGTGCGGCTGAGTTGGGGTTCGCCACGTTCACTGCCGGTCAGGCGGTCGAGTTGGTCGTATTGGTGCTGTTGGTTTAGTAACTGGGGTCAGAGTAAACTCAAAATAACTTTACTCTGACCCCAGTTATTCCTGACCCCAGTTATTCCCCGACTTCCAGTTCCCGTATGGTCAGTGTTTCCGGGGCCGATTGGTACTGTGCTTCTGTCATCCATGCTGGACGAATTTTCGGTTTTATCAGCGTTATCAAGTGATCACGCTCACCCAGTTTCTTACCCAAACTAAAATCGGTCGTACGCCTTCGTGAACCATGCTGCTCAAATAAGGCGTCCACCTGCCGCGACTGGAGTTCCGACAAGAGAAAGTAGGTGCCATAAAAAGCATCACCTAACATCATATCGCCAAACTCGAAAGTATCAAGAAGCGATCTAAGCAGTGCTTGCTCACTACTGCCTTTGCCTTTATAGCCGCCCATGGCGGCATTGAGTAATACGCCGCTGGACAGACAAGTCACACCGACTAGGCGGCAAATAGGAAATCCCAATCCGGGTTTTTGATTGTTTTGTTGCGGATAAACGGCCTGATTGTTTTTGGTATCCGGCAGGGTGACCGTTGTGCCGTCAACCAGACGAACTCGCCGCCCATGCCAGCGCCAAGCCATAGGGGCTTGCTCGGTAATCAGCTTGCCGGTATGACGCGTCATAGTAGAAACCATGTCCAAGGGTAAGCGCTGACGTGCTTTGCAGTAACCGCCGGTATGGGTACTGCATTTCGGCAAGCTATACATCAGCCGTTTTACCGCTGCATCGTTGGACAATGCTTTGACATGAACGATCCGGCTTTAGGGCTTGTGCGAGAAACATGGACAGTGTTTCTGTGGGAGGAAATAGCCGTTCTCGGTGCTCAGGGAGCGTTGATTCTATTGTTTCGAGGAGGTCTTGCGAGGTAAGTTGATTAAAAAAAATCAAATGCGTCACTGGCTGTGGCGTAATGTTTTATGCGCTGTTGTAGCGGTTGGATTGAACGGTTAATATACATGGAAGCTGGCATTAGGATGATTACGATGGTTTGGCGACTAAAGTTTTCATCATGCCAGCTTTTTCTTTTTAATTCATTTGTTTATCGCTTAAGTAAGTGCCATTCTACTCTGACCCTAGTTATTCTCCAACCGCTACAGGCCGGGCCGCAGTGCGTAGGTTGACCAACATTTTGGTATTCGATGGAGGAGTGTCCGTGGTCAAATCCGAAACGCCGCCATATTGGAACATCGTAATGTTGGGCATAAAAAGCATGCCCAACCTACAATACGTGCCTGATCCGGTTTTGACGAGACTTAGCCTTCTAGGTCGAACGACAGTTTTTCGTTGCCCGAAATTCCGGTGTTCGATGATGGAACGGCGACGGGTAAGTTGATAGCTATTTTTATATTTAAGCATCAAAATGTCGGGCATAAATGTTGGAATGTTAGAAACTGCCCCTTCTTTTTTTACATAGTCTCATATGGTCGCCAACTATAGTCAATTTTAACTAGTTTTCCGTCTGTAAACCGTAAAGTTGCCATAGAATATGTATTTGGAAGGTAGTAGAGCCAGCTATTGAATCGCTCTAAATTATCAAAACCCCTTGAGCTAGAATTATTCAAATCAACTGATCTAACATCAAGAATACAGTTGGCAACTACGATGCCTTTTCGAGATGATATGATTTTTTCTATCCGCTCCAGAACCTCCTTTCTTGGTTGAGATGTGCGTAAACCAAGAGCTATTGGATCTACATTTACGGAGTTATCTACTGGACGGGACATTCCGTTCGCATCAAACGCGATTCGCAAAGCAAAATCTTTGTTATCACCGACACAAATACCTGATGCTTTCTGCAACTGTGAAAGCAACTCTATAGAGTCTATTTTTACTACCACATCCTTATCTACAACAGGCTCTACATTCGGAACTCCCTGACTTAATAAAATAGCTGCAACGTCCTTTTTTGACATGCCAATTTTCAACCCATAAAAATTACCAGAATTAATAGTTACATCAAAGCCCTCAAATGTCATTAAATATACAATTAGAATTAGTGCTACACTGCTGCCCAATAACCTGCAAAGACATCGATTATTTTTGCAATATTTAAAATTCATACTTATATTTTTAATCGCCATAATTCTGTTGCCACGCTCCTGGTACATTTGGTGCTACACCGCCAGCACGTTCGATAATATTGTCAGCAGCAGTATTCGAGTTGGGTCCCAATTTAGCGTCATAAGGTACTCCTGAGTCATAGCCATTTCCTTCTCTCTGGACGGCTCTGTCAAAATCGCTTTGACTTGTACCAGACGGTGGTGTTATGAAATAGTGTTGACTATTATCTTTAAAATTAAAAGCATTTCGATCATCAATGTAAGTCGGTGCTTTTGGATTAGTAAGCGGGGTTTGTTCTCCAGCCAAACTGTACTGAGAGTCGATTATTTTTTTCTTGTTGTTGCACTTGTCTGTTTCCCAGTGCCAAACGAAAACAGCACAATGAACTATTCCTGTCCATGAGACCCTCCAATCTTTGATAGACCTACATACCATTGTCGTATCAAGCCCGAGCGGATCAATGAAATTAACCGGGTTATTTCTAACATAGGCATAGGTATTAATCCCCCCAGCCAACCCAATCCGATCACTCTGGTCGTATCGTCCAAGCTGTGCGTTGTAATACCTCTCCATATTGTAATGCAGCCCAGTTTCTTGGTCGTAATACTGCCCAGGAAACCTTAGGTTGAAGACGAAGTCGCCAAGACCGGAAGGATTCTGATCCGGCAGGCTATTGCCGAAAGCTTCGGATTCCCAGCTCCATACTACGCGATTGTCGCTAGGCCGGGTAATTTTTCTCGGTGTGCCCAGAGGGTCGGCGTGGATGTAGTAGATGTCGGTTGTTGTGCTTGTTGGTGTTGCCGGTTTCAGCACGGCAACCGGCAGGTCGCCCAGCCAGATGATTTCCTGGATCAGTTGGCCTGAGGCATCGTATTCGCCCGTCAGGTGGCCTTGTTCGTCATAGAAAAACTGGGTGGTGTTTCCTGCGTTGGTTTTGCTTATGCGCTGGCCGAGGGCGTCGTAGCCGTAGCTGGTGGTTTGCGCTGTTATGGTGTTGGTGGTTGCGATGCGCCTTCCTGCGGCGTTGTAGCTGCGCGGAAAAGGGGTCAGGTTACATTACTCGTTACTAAAAGTAACCTGACCCCTTTATGGGACCCCTTTATGGTATGGTATGGCGGATCAATAAAGCTCAGCGGATTCCCTCCAACATAGGTGTAAGTATTAATCCCGCCAACAAGCCCATCATCGTGTTTATAATTTACAGTGTTTTTGCCTTACAGCAGTAAGAGCGTCTAATAGAATAGTATCATCATTTGGAGTCATGATGCCGTCTTTCGTATCCTCATTAACCAGCCAGACCACATCAATAACATGCCTTACTCTTATGTCGAGATTTGCGTAATCGTAGGGTTTCTCAATTTTTAAAAGTAACGAGGCGTCGCAAATATTTATTTCCCCTTTCTCAACCAAAATAGCGACTGTAAAAATATGCTCTTCAATATCAAAAAGTTGCTGACGAACAGCTTCTTTAGCTATTTCAAAAATATATTGAACGTCATTGGTTTCCCATAATTTTAAGATCAAATCTTCAAATTCAGGTGTGAATTCAAAATTTTGCTCATACATGGATGATGCCAATTTAATTGCCTCATCTAAACAATGTTTAATGAAATAAAAATACAGTAAACACCATAAAAAATCTGACTGATCACTAATAGAATGGTTATCCTTCATCAATATCTCCCGCCAGGTACTTTATCAGCAGGGAATTTAGGTGAGATATTCTCGTATGGAGCATTTATTGTTTCAGTTCCAGTCCATTCATCTGGGAATTGACGTATTGCTCCATTGTCTCCTATTTGATTTTGATGTTGATGGACAATTTCTTCATCTGTCATAACTGTATGGGTTCGAGATATAACGTTTCCATTTGCATCACGCTCAATAACCTGGGCTGATTTTCCACCGTCTGCTCCAGCTGATTTGCGAGTAATGGTTTCTTTGGTACTTCCGTCATCACTGTTAATTTTTTTTGCAACCCATTTACATCCTTCCCAGGCTTTTTTAGCGATGGTGGGGGCTGCACGACACAATGTAGGAAACCTAGCACAAAATGCTAAAACTTGGGGAACTATTTCCCCAGTGGGATCCGTATAACTCAATGGATTCCCATAAACATAGGTGTAAGTATTAATGCCACCCTTGAGCCCAATCGGATCACTCTCAATATACCTATCCTTAGCCGGATCATAATCCCTGAAGTAATTATAAAACAGCCCGGTTTCCTGATCGTAATACTGCCCCGGAAACCTCAAATTGAAAACGAAAGTTCCCAGCCCGGAGGGGTTTTGATCCGGCAGACTGTTGCCAAAAGCTTCGGATTCCCAGCCCCATACTACTCGATTGTCGTTAGGCCGGGTAATCTTTCTCGGTGTGCCCAGAGGGTCGGCGTGGATGTAGTAGATGTCGGTGGTGGCTGTGGGGCTTGCCGGTGTTGTGGGTTTCAGCACGGCTATCGGCAAGTCGCCTAGCCAGATGATTTCCTGGATCGGTTGGCCTGCGGCGTCGTATTCGCCGGTCAGGTGGCCTTGTTCGTCGTAGAAGTACTGGGTGGTGTTTCCGGCGTTAGTTTTGCTGATGCGCTGGCCGAGGGCGTCGTAGCCGTAGCGGGTGGTTTGCGCTGTTGTGGTGTTGGTGGTTGCGATGCGTCTTCCGGCGGCGTTGTAGCTGTGACTGAAGGTGCCGTCGCTGGTCAGGTTGCCGGCCGGGTCGTAGCTGTAGTTGACGGTTTGTGCGCCGCTCTGGCTTTGCAGCCGGTTGCTGTTGGCATCGGTGCTGTAGCTGTAGAGGGTGGTGTTGTCTTTTATTTTTTCGGTACGGTTGCCGCTGAGGTCGTAGCTGTAGTCGGTGCGGCTGATTTGCTGTTCGCCGCGCTGGCTGGCAGTCAGGCGGTCGAGTTGGTCGTATTGGTGCTGTTGGTTTAGGTTAGGGTCTACGTCGTCGATGGCGCTGGTTTGCCGTCCGGCGGCGTCATAGCCGTAGTAGCGGCTGTCGGGCATCTGGCTTTGGGCATCAAAGCCCATGCTGACGATGATGTTGCGACCTGCGAGGTCGTAGAAGCGTTCGTTTTGTTGGTTGTTGCCCCAGTTCCAGCCGTTGACTTGGCCGTCGGGTTCGTAGCTGATTTGGCTGATGACGGGCTGGCCATTGCTGTAAATAGCGGTGATGTGGTTGCCGATCCACTGGTATTCGAGGGTTAGACCACCGGGGCTGAGGCTGGCGGTGCGTTGCCCTGCGGTGTTGTAAGTATGGCTGACGGTCAGCGGGGTTCCGCCTGCGCTTTGGATTTTACTGGTGATGCGGCCATGGCTGTCGTAGCCGTAACTTACGGTACTATTGTTATTGCTTAGGCTGCACAGCCGACTGATGCCGTTGGCGCAGTTGTCCCAGGTGTAGTTGACGGTTTGGTCGTCATAGGCGATTTGGCTGATGCGGTTGAGACTATCGTAGCTGTAGTTGGCGTTCTTGCCTCGGGCGTCGGTGCGGGTCTTGAGGTTTCCGGCGGGGTCGTGGCTGGCCTCAGTGATGCCCGTGTCGGGGCTGGTTTGTTGTTGCAGGTTGCCGAGGCTGTCTGTAGTGTAAGTGGTGGTCAGGTTTCTTGGGTCGGTGATGGCGGTGATTTGTCCCAGGCTGTCGTAGCTGGTATCGATCTGTCCCTGGGTGCTGCCGATGACGGTTGGA
>Ga0208636_100263_pt1 | contig 14516 bp, 13 predicted proteins | sample LakWasM103_HOW12_2_FD_183921 | JGI IMG/M metagenome (GOLD analysis project Ga0208636, IMG submission 183921) | Freshwater sediment methanotrophic microbial communities from Lake Washington under simulated oxygen tension - Sediment Metagenome... | ecosystem: Environmental > Aquatic > Freshwater >... | reverse complement strand
CAGGTTGCGCACGTCTTCTGGGGTGCCCACGGCCGCTGCCATGGGGGGCATGTTGCCGATGCGGCCCTTCTCCAGCGTCTCGCGGATCTTTTCGGGTGTGCCGCCATGGAGCCAGTCGTTGTCCGTCAGGTTAGGGAAGCCCTTGCTGCCGCGTGCATCCGAGCCGTGGCACTGCGCGCAGTTGTTCATGAACAAGCGCTCGCCAATGGCATGGGCCTGCGGGTCCTTGGCCACGTCTTCGGGCTTCATGGATACAAAGCGGGCATACAGGGGCTCCAGCTCCGTCTTGGCCTTGGCCATTTCGGCTTCGTACTCCCCCTTTTGCGTCCAGTTGAGCTTGCCGGTAAAGCTGCCCAGACCTGGGTAGGCAGCCAGGTAGCCCAGGCCAAAGACGATGGTGATGACGAACAGCCACACCCACCAGCGCGGCAGGGGGTTGTTCATTTCGACCAGGTCCTCGTCCCAGACGTGGCCGGTGGTGTTGTCGGAGGTGGCAACCACCTTCTTGCGGCCTGCCATCCAAAGCAGGATGCCGCAGGCGATGATGCCGACCAGGGTCAGCGTGGTCACAAAGACCGACCAGAAATTGCTGGTGAAGTCACTCATGGGGTGTTCTCGTTCTGGTGAAGGTCAATCTGTCTCGAAAGGCAGCTGGGCTGCCTCGTCGAACCGGGCCTTGTTGCGGCCTCGGTAGGCCCAGACCCAGATGCCAATGAAGCAGGCCATCGATGCCAGGGTGGCGACGATGCGCATGGTGGTGATGTCCATGGGATATCTCCTTTGCTTACTTGAGCGCACGGCCCATGACTTGCAGGTAGGCGATGAGCGCGTCCTGCTCCGTCTTGCCCTTGACCTCGCCCGCCGCAGCCGTGATCTGCTCGTCGGTGTAAGGCACTCCCACGGTGCGCAGGGCCTTCATGCGGGGAGCCATCACTGCGGGGTCCACCTGGTTCTTTTCAAGCCAGGGGTACGCGGGCATGTTGGACTCGGGCACCACATCGCGGGGGTTGTTCAGGTGGATGCGATGCCATTCGTCGCTGTACTTGCCACCCACGCGGTGCAGGTCAGGCCCAGTGCGCTTGCTGCCCCACTGGAAGGGGTGGTCATACACAAACTCGCCTGCCACCGAGTAGTGGCCATAGCGCAGCGTCTCGGCGCGGAAGGGGCGGATCATCTGCGAATGGCAGTTGTAGCAACCCTCGCGGATGTAGATGTCGCGGCCCGCCAGCTGCAGGGCGTTGTAGGGCTCCACACCCTTGACCGCCTCGGTCGTGGACTTCTGGAAGAACAGGGGCACGATCTCGACCAGACCGCCAATGGCGATCACGATCAGGATGAGCACGATCATCAGAAAGTTGTTGGTCTCCACCTTTTCATGGGAGAAACCGGTCGAAGCAGATGTGTTGTTGTTGGACATGAATGATCTCCTTCGGACTCAAGCGTGGGCCGCGTTCACAGCAGGAATGGCCACCTTGACCGAACGGCCCGAGATGGCAGTCAGCCACACGTTCCAGGCCATGACCAGCATGCCGCCCAGGTACAGCAAGCCACCCGCCACACGGATCACATAGAAGGGATAGGTGGCCTTCACGCTTTCCACGAATGTGTAGGTCAGGGTGCCGTCGGGGTTGACCGCGCGCCACATCAGGCCCTGCATCACGCCGGCAATCCACATCGCTGCGATGTACAGCACGATGCCGATGGTGGCCATCCAGAAGTGCAGCTCGATCGCTTTGACAGAGTGCATCTTGTCCTTGCCGAACAGGCGTGGCACCAGGTAGTACAGCGAACCCATCGAGATCAGACCCACCCAGCCCAGGGCGCCGGAGTGCACGTGGCCAATGGTCCAGTCGGTGTAGTGGCTCAGGGCATTGACGGTCTTGATGGACATCATCGGGCCTTCGAACGTGGACATGCCGTAGAACGACAGCGACACGATCAGGAAGCGGAGGATGGGGTCGTCACGCAGCTTGTGCCATGCGCCCGACAGGGTCATGATGCCGTTGATCATGCCGCCCCAGCTGGGGGCCAGCAGGATGAGCGAGAACACCATGCCCACCGATTGCGTCCAGTCAGGCAGCGCGGTGTAGTGCAGGTGGTGTGGGCCCGCCCACATGTACGTGAAGATCAGCGCCCAGAAGTGGACGATCGATAGGCGGTAGCTGTACACCGGACGGCCCGCCTGCTTGGGGATGAAGTAGTACATCATGCCCAGGAAGCCAGCGGTCAGGAAGAAGCCCACTGCATTGTGGCCGTACCACCATTGCACCATGGCGTCCTGCACACCGGCATAGGCCGAGTAGCTCTTCATCATGCCCGCAGGGATGGCTGCGCTGTTCACCAGGTGCAGCAGAGCCACGGCCAGGATGAAGGCACCAAAGAACCAGTTGGCCACATAGATGTGCTTGACCTTGCGGGTGCCAATGGTTCCGAAGAACACGATGGCATAGGACACCCAGACCAGCGTGATCAGGATGTCAATGGGCCATTCAAGTTCAGCGTATTCCTTGCCTTGGGTGTAACCCATGGGCAGGCTGACGACCGCTGCCGCAATGACCAGCACCCAGCCCCAAAAGGTGAATGCAGCCAGTGGGCCGGCAAAAAGCCGGACCTGGCAGGTGCGCTGCACCACGTAGTAGCTGGTAGCAAACAGCGCGCTGCCGCCAAAACCAAAGATCACCGCATTGGTGTGCAAGGGTCGCAAGCGGCCATAACTCAGCCACGGAATGCCAAAGTTGAGTTCTGGCCAGGCCAACTGGGCGGCGATGATGACGCCCACCAGCATGCCGACCACCCCCACCACCACGGCCAGGATAGAGAACTGCCGCACTACCGTATCGTTGTAGTGCGCAGCATTTGTTTTTGGAAAATCCATCGGGCACCTCTTTGTATTGCAGTAAGAGTTTGTTGCAGTCGCGGCTATCGGGCATTGACACAAGTCAACCGTCTCGGAGAATGCGCTCCCCCTCTTGTTCTACGCTCTCGAACTGGCCGTGGTACACGGCCCACCACAGGCCTCCCAGAATCAGAAGCACCAGCATCACGGACAGAGGAATCAGCAAATAAAGTATGTCCATCAGACAAGCTCCAGCGGGGTCTTGGAAAGATCAAGGGGCGGCTGCGGCGCGCTGCCAGCCATGGGGTCGGATCGTGCAGGCAACGCCACCGTGGGCAATGGCGCACTGTGCAAACCAGGCAAGGAAGGCAGGTCGCGCGCCAGGCGCGCTGCGTTGAGCACCACCAGCAGCGAACTCAGCGCCATGCCCAGCCCGGCCAGCCAAGCGGGCATCCAGCCCAGCACCGCCAGCGGCACACACAGCGCGTTGTAGGCGGCGGCCCACCACAGGTTCTGGCGCACCACGCGCAGGGTGCGGCGTGCCAGCAGCACCGTCTGCGGCACCAGCACCAGGCTGTCGCCCAGCACCACAAAGTCCGCCCGGGACTGCGCCAGTGGCACTGCGCGGCCGAAGGCAAAAGAGACATGGGCCCCCGCAAGCACCGGGCCGTCATTGAGGCCATCGCCCACCATGGCCACGTGGTGTCCTTGCGACTGCAGTGCCTGCAGCGCGGCCAGCTTGCCCTGCGGAGTGCACTCGCCCTGGGCCTGGGCAATGCCCGCCTGCGCGGCCACCCGCTGCACTGCACCCCGGCGGTCACCCGACAGCAATTGCACGGCCACACCGTCCTGCTGCAAGGCGTGCACCACGGCGGAGGCCTCGGCCCGCAGGTCTTCCACCAGATCAAAGCGGGCCAGTTCGCACAAGGCTCCATCTGCCGATTGCTCAGAGAGCACGACCTGCAGCGCAGCACCGCCTGCATCGTTGGCAACGCCCGCATGGCGGGCAGAGCCCAGGCGGATCGTGCGAGCAACTGCTGCCCCGGTGGTGTCCTCCACGGTAGCAGTCAGCCCCTGCCCTGCATCCTCTTGCAGACCCATCACCTGCCAACGCCCCAACGGCAGCTGCTGTGCAGAAGCCGCCGCAGCCAAGGCCCGCGAAGCCGGGTGCATGGACTGGCGCGCGAGCGCTGCGGCCAAGTCCAGCGCCTCTTCTGCGCTGCAACTGCCCGCAGGATGCACCGCTTGCAGCGCCATGCCGTCGCGGGTCAGCGTACCGGTCTTGTCAAACACCATGGTGTCCACCTGGGCCAACGCCTCCAGCCCCTGCAGATTGCGCACCAGCACGCCGTGGCGCGCCAGCGTGCCTGCCGCCGTGAGCATGGCCACCGGGGTGGCCAGCGACAACGCGCACGGGCAGGTGACGATGAGCACGGCCACCCCCACCATCAGCGCATGCCCGGGGTCCGACGGCCACCAGTAGGCAACCGCCAGCGCCGCCGCCAGCAACACGGCGACCAGGAAAGGCCGCGCAATGCGGTCCGCCAGCTGCGCCAGCCGTGGCTTCTGCAGCGATGCGCTCTCCATCAGTGCCACGATCTGCGCAAAGCGGGTTTGCCCACCCGTGCCTTCCACCAGCACCTCGACCGGCGCCTGCAGGTTGTAACTGCCCGCCGTCACGGCGCTGCCAACAGGGCGTGCAACGGGTGTGGATTCGCCCGTCAGCAGAGCCTCATCGGCGTAAGTGCTGCCTGCCGTGATGCGGCCGTCGGCGGGAAACGCCTCGCCGGGCAGCACACGGATGGTGTCCCCCACCACAATGCGCCGCGTGGCCACGCGGGTGAAGCTGCCATCCGCTGCGCGCCGCTCCACACCGTCGGGCAGGCGGTTCATCACGGCCTCCAGCGCACCCGCCGTGCGATCCCGCAGGCGCAGCTCCAGCCAGCGGCCGGTGAGCAGGAAGAACACGAACATGGTCAAGGAGTCGTAATACACCTCCTTGCCAAAGATGCCTGCAGGGTCAAAAGTGCCAGCGGTGCTGACCACGAACGTGATGGCCATGCCCAACGCCACGGGCAGGTCCATGCTGACGCGGCGCAGGCGAATGTCGCGCAGCGCGCTGGTAAAAAATGGACCGCAGGAAAACACCACCATGGGCAGCGTGATGACCCAGGAGGCCCAGCGCAACAGCTGCTCCATCTCGCCCGACAGGTCGCCCGGCTGTGCCACGTAGGCGGGCCACGCATACATCATCACCTGCATCATGCAAAAGCCCGCCACCAGCCAGCGCCACAGCGCACGGCGGCTCTCGCGCAGGCGCTGGTCGCGCGCAAACGCATCCATGGCGGGCATGGCACGGTAACCCGCGTGGCGCACGGCCTCCATCCACTGCGACGGCAATACCCGGCCAGGCTGCCACACCACGCGCGCCCGGCGCGTAGCGGCGCTCACATCGGCTTGCAACACGCCGGGCACGGCCCGCAGGGCGTCTTCGATCGTGAGGGCACAGGCCGCGCAGTGCATGCCCTCCAGCACCACATGGGAGTCCCATGCGGTGGCTGCACCGTCCGCCGTTGCAGGGTCGGTGGTGCCACCTGGCAAGGGGCTACCGGCAGGGGTGCAGGGTCGGCCGAACGCCAGCCATTCCTGGGGGTCATCCAGCAGCTCTACCCGCTGCAGCGGCAACGGATCTGCCACGCTGTCAGAAGGATGCACCGCAGAAGAAGCCGGCGCACCGGGTTGAAACATGGACATGGTTCAAGCCTATCTGTGGGGCATGACAACTACATTGACCTGGATCAAGCCCCGGAACATGATTCATCCTAAGCTTGTTCCATCACTTTGAGGAGCCCTTTTATGTACAAACGCATCCTGATCGCTACAGACGGATCCCCTCTGTCGGACAAAGCGGTGGAACATGGCCTGTCCCTGGCCGCACTGACCGGCGCCACCGTGGTCGCCCTCAAGGTGGTGCCCCGCTACCCCCGCAGCTACTTTGAAGGCGGCATGCCGGTGGACATGAACGACGTCAAACGCATCGAAGCCCAGTGGGGCGATGCCGCACAGGCCATGGTCGATGGAGTGAAAGCCCGGGGCGGCGCACAAGGCGTGACCGTGAAGGCCGTGGTCGCCAAGTCCGACCTGGTGGCCGAAGCCGTGATTGCAGCCGCCAAGAAGCACAAGTGCGACCTGATCGTGATGGCATCGCACGGCCGCAAGGGCCTCAAGCGCCTGCTGTTGGGCAGCGAAACGCAGCATGTGCTGACGCATTCGCACATCCCTGTGCTGGTGCTTCGTTAAGCATCAAAACAGCTGCTGGCGCTAGTACAACATGCGCTAGTAGCTATTGAATATATAGCATAACACCGAGCAGGCGTGCAGCCTCCTCGGTGTTCTTCATTGAGGGCTGGGTGCCCTGTGGCTCAGTGGTTGCCCAGGTAAAGCTGCGCCATGCGCTCATCGGCCAGCAGCCCCTGCGCCGGGCCCTGCAGCACGCAGCGCCCCTGGTCCAGGATGTAGCCCTGCTGGCTGATCTGCAGCGCCTGGCGCGCGCGCTGCTCCACCATCAGCACCGCCACGCCCGCTGCGGGCAGCTTCTGCACCATGTCAAACACCTTGCCGACAAGTGACGGTGCCAGCGCCGCCGTGGGCTCGTCCAGCACCATGATGCGCGGCGATGGCATGAGGGCCCGTGCAAAGGCCAGCTGCTGGCGCTCGCCGCCCGAGAGGTTGCTGGCGGGCTGAGGCAATCGTTCCACCAGCGCCGGAAAGTCGGCCAGCACCTCGTCCATGCGGCGCTTGATGTTTGCCACGCCGCGCACCACCAACAGGTTCTCGCGCACGGTGAGCGACGGGAACACATTGGCCACCTGCGGCACGTAGGCCAGCCCTGCGTCAAAGCGGTCTTCGGCCGACAAGGCCGTGATGTCGCGCCCACCCAGGTGGATGGAGCCCGCCACCCGTGGCAACAGGCCCAGCAGCGCCTTCACCAGCGTGGACTTGCCCGCGCCGTTGGTGCCTGCAATGGTCACGATCTCGCCCGGCGCCACGGCCAGGTCAATGCCGTGGATGATGTCCACCTCGGAATACCCGCCGCGCAATTGCGCGATCTGCAGCAAGTTGTTTGCGCCGCTCATACCACCCCTCCCATGTAGGCTTTCTGCACACGCGGGTCGTCCAGCACCGTGTGCGGGTCGCCCTCGGCCAGGATGGAGCCCCGGTCCATCACGATCATGCGATTGGACAGCGACTTGAGCGCCTGCAGGTGGTGCTCGATCACGATGAACGCGATGCCCTGCCCGTTCAGCTCGCGCACGCGGTCACAAATCTCTTCGATCAGCACCGGGTTCACCCCGGCAAACGGCTCGTCCAGCAAGATGCAGCGCGGGTCCAGCATCAGCACCCGGCCCAGCTCCACCAGCTTCTTCTGCCCGCCCGACAAGCCTCCCGCCTTCACATCGCGCACCCGCGCCAGGTTCAAAAACTGGAGGATGCGATCCGCCTTGGCAGACAACTGCGCCTCGTGCTCGCGCAGACTGCGCGTCTGGAAGAAGGCATTCACCAGCCGCTCCCCTTGCGGGTTGGCGGCAGCCGCCATCAGGTTCTCGTGCACCGTGAGGCTCTTGAACTCGCGCGGAATCTGGAACGTGCGCACTAGCCCCAGCCGCGCGCGGCGGTAGGGGGGCATGCGGGTAATGTCCCGCCCCTCAAAGTGGATCTGCCCTGCATCCGCTGGCTGCTGCCCGGCAATGGCCGCAAACAATGTGCTCTTGCCCGCACCGTTGGTGCCTGCAATGCCCAGAATCTCGCCCGTGCCCAGTTGCAGCGACACACCGTCCACCGCCTTGAAGCCCCCGAATTGCCGCGTGACGGCATCTACTTTCAGCATCGTTGTCATTTGCTCACTCCCGAGCCACCGAACAGGCCGTTGGGCTTGTACAGAGTGACCAGAATCAGCGCCAGGCCCACCGCAGCCAAACGCAGGCTGGCCATGCCAACTTCTGACACGCCAGGCACCCAGTCCTTGGCAAAGCGCGAGCCTTCCAGAAACACCATCAGCAGCAGCGAGCCAAACACCGCGCCGCGCACCGTGCCCGAGCCCCCCATCACCAGCCCCATCCACACATAGAAGGTGATGAGCGGAATGAACTGCTCCGGCGTGATGAAGGTGATGAAGTGGGCATAGAACGCGCCCGCCAGCCCGGCCAGCGCGGCACCCAGCATGAACACCTGCACCTTGAACCAGGCAGGGTCCTTGCCCAGGGCAGACAGGGCAGCTTCATCATCGCCAATGGCTTTGAGCAAGCGGCCAAACGGGCTGGCCGCCAGGCGCACCGTGCCCCAGGCCACTACAGCAACCACCGCCAGCAGCGTGGCAAAAATCGCCATGTCCGACACACCACTGCCCCACGACGCAAACAGCTTGGGCAAGCCGGGCAAGCCCTGCACGCCCTTGGTCAGCCAGCTCTCTTGCTGGATGGAAATACGCACCGCCTCGGAAAAACCCAGCGTCACGATGGCCAGGTAGTCATCACGCAGGCGCAGCGACAGCAGGCCAATGGGCAGCGCCAGCAAGCCTGAGAGCACAGCCGCCGCCACAAAACACAGCACCAGCGGCACGCCTTGCAGCGCCAGCAGGCCCGATGTGTAGGCGCCCACGGCAAAGAACGCCACGACGCCAAAGTTGACCAGCCGGGTCAGGCCGAACTGCAGGTTCAGGCCCAGCGCCAGCAGGCAGTAGATAAGGGCAACGATGCCAATGGCACAGAGGTAAGCAATCATGAATCGGACTCCTTACCGCACCAGCTGCACGCGGCCCATGATGCCCGCGGGACGCACCAGCAGCACCAGCGCCAGCACCGCAAACGAGAGCACCAGCTTGTACGACGGCCCCATCAGCGGCACCGCCAGCTCTTGCGCCACGCACAGCAGCAGCGCGCCCAGCACCGCACCCACCGGGCTGCCAATGCCGCCCAGCACCATGGCGGCAAAGGCGGGGATCAAGCTCTCCCACCCCATCTCGGGGCTGACCACTGCCTTCATGCCCAGCAGCACGCCCCCCAGCGACGACAACGCGCCCACCAGCAGCCACAGGCTCAGCATGAGCCCACCTGCGCGGATGCCACTGGCGCGTGCCAGGTCGGCACTGTCCGCCACGGCACGCAACTGGCGGCCAAAGCTGGTGCGGTAGATCAGCACAAACACCACCAGCAAACACGCTGCCGCCACGGCGGCAATGGCCAGATCGGTGGGCAAGATACGGATGCCGCCAAAGTTCCAGGCCCGCACCAGGGGCAAATCAAACGTGCGCTGGTCATGCCCGGCAAAAAAGCCAATCAGGCTGCGCAGCAAGAAGCCGAGACCAATGGCCGCCAGCATGGACGACACCATGGGCCGCCCGGCCAGCTTGCGAAAGATCAGCGTGTACGAGCCCGCCGACACCACGGCCGTGACCACCATGCTGATGAGCGCCGCCGCCCACAGCGGCCAGCCACCCAGCATCTGCACCGCCACGGCAGCGTAGGCGCCGGTGGTGAGCATGTCGCCCGTGGCTGCGTTGGGAAAGCGGTTAACGCCCATCACCAGGGTCATGGCCAGGGCAGGCAGTGCCACCACCAGGCCTTCGATCAATCCGTTGATCAGCAGGTTTACAAAGTCGATCCAGGTCATTCCGTCATCCCATGCACATCTGCGCTGTGCGCCGCAAAAAAATGCCCGGGGCCTGCACCTGGCAGGCGCACCGGGCGCGGTCCATCACATCGTGATGGACACCACGTCGCGCCGCACCAGCTGGCCCTTTTCGATGATGAACACGCCAAAGTCCGGCGTCACATCACCCGCCTTGTCAAAGTCCAGCTTGCTCGATGCGCCTTCGTAGTTCACCTTGGCCTTTTTGGCCAGTTGCGCCTTGCCTTCGGCAAAGGTGAACACGGCCGTGCCGGGGGCGTTGGAGACATCGCGCATCTTGGCGTTGATCTGCTCTACCGTGGCCTTGGGACCAGCAGACTCCATGGCCAGCGCCAGCGAGATCACCATGTCGTACGCCATGGCGGCGTAGATGTTGGTGGAGGCCGCCTTGCCCGTGGCCTTGGTGAAGGCCGCGTCAAACTGGGCATACGATGCGCTGGACACCGTGTCCACCGAAATGATGCCCTCGCACACCTCTGCGCCCAGGGCCTTCACCAGGTCGGGGTTGGCCGCCCAGCCGGGGATGATCCACTTGGTGTCCGCGCCCGACTGGAACCACTCGCGCAGGATGATGGTGGTGTCGGGCAGGTACGAGCCCATCACGATCACGTCGGGCTTGGCCGCCAGAATCTTCTGCAGCTCGCTGCGGTAGCTGGGGCGGCTGGGTTCGTACGTGACGTGCGCCGCCACCTTGCCACCGCGCTTTTCCCAGGCCTTGGTAAAGCCTTCCACATTGCCCAGGCCCGATGCGTTGTTGAACGCCATCGTGGCCGGGCGCTTGAAGCCGCGCTTGGTGCAGATCTCGGCAAAGGCCGCGCCAAAGCGGTCGTTGGTGGCCTGAAAGCGCCACACCAGGTCCTTGGTGTCCAGCGTGGAAATGGCGGGCGCGCCCGACACGTTCATCTGGATGATGCCTGCCGCGTCGGTCAGCGGCATCACCGCCAGCGTCACGCCCGAGGCCCAGGTGCCCAGCACAGCCTGCACCTTGTTCACCTCGATCAGCTTCTTGGCGGCCAGCACGGCAGCGTCGGGCTTGGTCTGGTCATCTTCGGTGAAGAGTTCAAGCTTGCGTCCACCCGCGCCGCCCGCGGCATTGACCTCATCCACTGCCAGGCGGATGGCCTGCTGCATGCCCGGGCCGTAAGGGCTGCCCGCGCCGGTGATGGGCGTGAGCGAGCCGATGCGGAACACATCGCCCTGCTGGCTGAAGCCGATGGAGGGAAGGAGCTGCAGAGCTGCTGCGGCGCCGCCGAGCTTGACGAAATTTCTACGTTGCATGGTGATCTCCGGTAGGGGGATGGGATGGGGGCGAGGGGGTGAAAGGGACTCAAAGGGTGTTCTTGACCCACACGCCGTCCTTGGCGATGGCGCGAATGCGCTCGCCCTGGTTCAGCAGGCAAGTGATGTCGGTGAGCGGGTTGCCATCGACCAGCAAGATGTCGGCAATGGCACCGGCCGTGACTTCGCCCAGCTGGCCTTGCTGGCCCAGAATCTCCGCGCCAATCAGCGTGGCCTGCTGCAGCACCAGGCCATTGCCCAGAATCTCCGCGCGCAGGCGCAACTCGTCGGACTGCAGGTAATGCGTCTCGGCCAGCAAGTCGCTGCCCAGGCCCATCTTCACGCCCGCCTTGGCCAGGATCTCGATGGCCTGCTTGCCCTGGCCCCGCACCGAGTCGATCTTGGCAATCGACACCGCAGGCAGGCCATAACGCTCGCCCTCATTGGCCAGGCCCTCATAGGTGATGAGCGTGGGCACCATGAAAGCGCCCATCTCGGCCATGAACTCTGCCGTGGGGGCATCCACCAGATTGCCGTGCTCGATGGTGCGCACGCCGCAGCGCACGGCGCGGGCGATGGCGCGCGGGGTGTAGGCATGGGCCATGACATAGGTGTTGGCATTGGATGCCTCTTCCACAATGGCGTGCAGCTCGGCCTCGGAGTAGCCCAGGTTGCCAATTGGGTCGTTGGGCGAGGCCACGCCGCCCGAAGCCATCACCTTGATCTGCGTGGCGCCCTTCAGAATTTCTTCACGCACCGCCAGGCGGCAAGCGTCCACGCCATCGACCACGCGGCCGATGTTGCCGAGCTTGTAGGCGCACGAACACACATCCAGGTCATCGTTGCGCTGGCGGAAATCCGCATGCCCGCCGGTTTGCGACAGCGCTTTGCCTGCAGGGAAGATGCGCGGCCCCTGCACCAGCCCCGTGCGCACCGCCTCGGCCAGCGACCAGTCGGCGCCGCCCGCATCACGCACGGTGGTAAAGCCCCGCTCCAGCATGCCCTTCATGATGGGCAGCGAGCGCATCATGGTGAACACGTTGGGCATCTTGGCCACGGCGCCCAGGTTGAACGAAGACGCCACCACATGCACGTGGCAGTCGATCAGGCCGGGCATCAGGGTCATGCCCTTGGCGTCGAGCGTGGTGGTCCCTTCTGGCACCTGCAGGTCGGTGCCTACCGCTGCAATGCGGCCGTCCTGCACCAGAACGGACAGGCCGGTGCGCAGTGTGAGTGCGTGAACATCCAGCACACGGCTGTTTTCAATCAACAAAGAGGTCATGAGATTCGTCAAAGTGGGCGCGATGGCTTCAAAATTACTCATAGCCTGCTTTTTCAGGGGGCCATGAAGACCATCAAGCATCCATCTGGTGCATTGCAGCATCTACAGAGTGTGGTGCTTGACACGTTGCTGTCACAGGACGCATTTATCGGGCCAATTGCCCTTATCCGCAACGCCTAAAATCTCACCATCCCATGAGCCCTACTCATACCCCCTAGACATACATCTATGCGCCGCCTGTGCCCCACCATCTCTGAGTTGAACGCCTTTCACTCCGCCGCCAAGCACCAGGCCTTCACCATGGCCGCGCGCGAGCTGTGCGTGACGCAAAGCGCCATCAGCCGCCACATTGCGGCGCTGGAGGACTACCTGGGCCAGAAGCTGTTCATCCGCAAAGCCACCGGGCTGGAGCTCACCGAGGCGGGGGCCACCTACCTCAACGCCACCCGCCCGGCCATGGCCGCGCTGGAATCCGCCACGGCACAGCTCATGTCTTACGGGGGCGATGGCGGCTCGCTCAACCTGTCCGTGCCGCCCACGTTTGCGGCGCAGTGGCTGTTTCCGCGCCTGGGCCACTTCAAGCGCACGCTGCCGCAGGTGTCGCTGAACTTTGTGCGTTACCAGCACGCGCACGACTTTGCGACACCGCATGAATTCGATGCGGCCATCCAGTACGGCTACGGCAACTGGCCCAGCGCCAATGCGCGCTACCTGATTGGCAAGGAAACCAGCATCGTTTGCAGCCCGCAACTGCAGGCCGCCCTGCCCCTGAACACCCCGCAAGATTTGATGCGCGCCACGCTGCTGCAGCACATTGAGGTGCCCCTGGCCTGGCAGGACTGGATGGAAGCCCACGGCCTGGACACCAGCGCCAGCCGCTTCGGGCCGGGCTTCAACCTGTATTCACTCATCATCCGCGCAGCGGTTTCAGGCTTTGGCGTGGGCATCGTGCCCACCTGCCTGGTAGAAGACGAATTGCAGGCAGGCACTCTCGTAGAGCCCCTGAAAGACCGCTTTGACAGCCCGCTCGGCTACTACCTGTGCGCGCCCACGGCACGCACCAATTTGTCGGTGTACCGGCTGGTGGCGGGGTGGCTGGAACACTGCTGCAACCATGCCGAGGGCGCCGCGGCGCCAGCCGCCACGCCCTGCATTTTCTGCAACCCCCAGGCCTCTGCAGCGGGCTAGGGCCTGTTCACACTATTTTTGCCAGTGCGAAGGCCTCCACTTGCGGGCCTGCCTCAGGCGAACAACCCTTTGTACTGATCCCGCAGCAGGTTCTTTTGCACCTTGCCCATGGTGTTGCGCGGCAGCTCGGACACCACGAAGCACTTCTTGGGGATCTTGAAGTTGGCCAACTGCGACTTGAGCTGGGCCACGATGGCATCGGCGTCCAGGCTGGCACCGGGCTTGGCAATGACCACGGCCACGCCCACTTCGCCAAAGTCAGGGTGCGGCACGCCGACCAGGGCGCTTTCGGCCACACCGGGCATATCGTTGATGTAGCCCTCGATCTCTGCAGGGTAGACGTTGTAGCCGCCGCTGATGATCAGGTCTTTGCTGCGGCCCACAATGTGCACGTAGCCGCGCTCGTCCACCTTGCCCACGTCGCCGGTCTTGAAGTAGCCGTCTTTCGTGAACTCTTCGGCGGTCTTTTCGGGCATGCGCCAGTAGCCCTTGAACACGTTGGGACCCTTGACCTGGATGCCACCGATCTCGCCCACGGGCAGGTCTTTGTCGTCGTCGCCCTGCACGCGCAGGCTCACGCCCGGCAGAGGGAAGCCCACGGTGCCGCCACGGCGTTCATCCTGGCCCTTGTAGCGCTGGTCGGCGCTGTAGGGGTTGCTGGTGAGCATGATGGTTTCGCTCATGCCGTAGCGCTCCAGGATGGTGTGGCCGGTGCGCTGCTGCCATTCCTTGAACGTTTCGATCAGCAGCGGTGCAGAGCCTGCGATGAACAGGCGCATGTTCTTGACGGCCTCTTTGGTCAGGCCGGGCTCGGCCAGCATGCGCACATACAGCGTGGGCACGCCCATGAACACGGTGGCGCGCGGCATGGCGGCGATGACGGCCTTGGGGTCGAACTTGGCCATCCAGATCATCTTGCTGCCGTTGATGAGCGCGCCGTGGATGGCCACGAACAGGCCGTGCACATGGAAGATGGGCAGCGCGTGGATGAGCACATCGCCCTTCTTCCAGCCCCAGTAGTCCTTGAGCATGACGGCGTTGCTGAGCATGTTGCCGTGCGTGAGCATGGCGCCCTTGCTGCGGCCCGTGGTGCCGCTGGTGTACAGGATGGCGGCCAGGTCGTCGGCGCTGCGGGACACGGCCTGGTGCTCGTCGCCGTGGTGCGCTGCACGCTCCAGCAGGCTGCCGGTACGGTCGTCACCCAAGGTGAAGACATGCTGCGTGCCCAGGGTGAAGGCAATCTTG
>Ga0208636_100261_pt1 | contig 14539 bp, 11 predicted proteins | sample LakWasM103_HOW12_2_FD_183921 | JGI IMG/M metagenome (GOLD analysis project Ga0208636, IMG submission 183921) | Freshwater sediment methanotrophic microbial communities from Lake Washington under simulated oxygen tension - Sediment Metagenome... | ecosystem: Environmental > Aquatic > Freshwater >... | reverse complement strand
GGATAAATTTACCGTCACCTCAGGCGACCGCATCACAGTACTGGATATTTCCCTGCAAACAAACAGCGTACGGGTTAAGGAGTTTTTAAATCAGGGCGCTCATATTTTTTATGTCGATCACCACCAACCCGGCGATATTCCCAAACATCCCCATCTAAAAACGCTGATTAATACCGACAGCGCGATCTGCACCAGCCTACTGGTCAATCAGTACCTGAATGGAAAATATCCGTTATGGGCAATAACCGCGGCCTTTGGCGACAATTTAAACCACAGCGCCGAACAACTGGCTGCCACCCTAAATTTAAGCCAAACAGAACTTGAGACCCTGAAAAACCTGGGTATCTACATCAATTACAACGGGTACGGCGGCTGTATTGACGACCTGCATTTTGCCCCTGACCGGCTGTATCGGGAAATGGCGGAGTTCCAATCCCCTTTTGACTTCATCGGCGGCAATCGTGACATCTTTACGCAACTGGAACAGGGCTATCGAGAAGACATGGCAAATGCCCAACGCCTTGTCCCCGAATACCAAAGCGACGCGGTCGCCGTGTTCATCCTGCCCGATACCGCTTGGGCAAGACGCGTTAACGGCGTATTCGGGAATTTTCTGGCCAACCTTAATCCGACCAGAGCCCATGCGGTCATCACCCATAACAAGGACAACGATTACCAGGTTGGCGTCAGAGCGCCCCTATCTAATAAAACCGGCGCTGACGAATTATGCTCCGCCTTTCCAACCGGCGGCGGACGCAAAGCGGCGGCAGGCATCAATCATTTGCCCGGCGATCAGCTGAGTATTTTCATCAAAAAGTTTGAGGATTTTTATTCGTGAGTAGCTGTTACAATGCCAGTCAAAGGCTTACGTTTTAAATATAAGTACAATGGAACTCAGATGACGCGGATGAACACATTTTTTGCCTTTAGCCTTGTGTCGTCATAATTATTTACGTCATCAACGTTCTATTTTTGGCCACTGAATAATAACTACAATCTTAAAGACCGCCGGAACCGACACGCATGAACTCACTGACCGATCAACACCAGCCCGACTCATCCAGCCCGAAGCGGATGGAACAATTACAACACATCAACCTGCAACTTGCGGCGCTGGGGCAACCAACCTGCGAAGTGGAAAACGACCCGCAATACCTGAAAATTGCAGGCGGTTTATTAAAAAACTATACTCAACAACGCCGCCTGCTGGCGCTGGCCAAGTACCGCTGTCCGGCCGATCAACGTATTCAGGATTTCCTTAACAGCTACTTGACTGAAAACGGCATAGAAGGACCCGTCAGCTTACCGGGCGAAACCTTTGTGCTGGAACAAAAAGAATTGGCAAGGGAGTTGTCCCTGCCCTTTCAACACAACGAATTTCATTCGGCTTATATTGATTCCTACCGGATTCAACAAGGCGTGCTGCATAACCCGAAAAATGACCGGCGCACCACCAAAGGCGTGTTCCATATTGCCGCCGGAGGCCTTCCGGTTCCGGCCGATAAAAACGAAGTACCGGTTCAGGCATACGCGGCGCTGCTCCGTGCAGCCCTGACGCCTCCCGACGACCTTTTGTCCCTGCCCTTTACCAGTGCCCAAGCCAACACCGCCAAACTCTGGGCGTCATCGCTGATAAGACCCATCGTGTGCCCGGAAGTTTCCGCATCAATGCCGGTCAAAACCATGGAAATCCGCTTTTTTGCACCCGGCGGACTGGTCGCCAACCTGGATTTTGTCGAATCCATTTTCGGCAACGCGGGCGACCCGTTCCTGCCCGAGAACGATGCCGCATTGGATATTGACCATTGGACCGGCCATACCGGCTGCATCATTCTTGCCTCGCATTTGGTGCATTGCCGGAAAAAGGATCTGGGCCTGCCGCATTTTGACGATGCCACCGAACGTCAGCGCAAAGACGGCATGTGCTGGAAAAATGCGGATGAACTCTACAATAACGGCCAGCCCTTTAAACTGGTGTGCCGCAACATGCAGGGGGTGATTGTCACCATCATCGCCGATAACTATTTCGGCTACAGCAAAAAGGAAATCAAGTCCCATATCAGCTATTCAGCCAACCTCTACGGCGGTGCTGAAGAAGAGCATTCGGGCGGCGCGCTGGCCTTCCCGAGAGTCATTCTGGGCGAAATATTTTTGCCCCATGCTTCTTATATCGGCGAGCATTATTCTTTCGATAAAGTCTGTCAGCAACTGGCGTCGGTCATAGAACCTAAAGACGAAGGCTATGCTGTCGACAAAAACTATCCCGACATCCTTTATATTCCCAATACCGCGAAGTTCAACATTCCGCAGCAGCAAGTCAGCTGGACGCATAACCGGCAGACGCAAACGATCAAATTACTATTCGGCAACACCTATGTCTATCCCAACGGCTTTAAAATCCACATGGAACGCCACCCTACTGCGCCCAGCTGGCGCTTGATCGGCACCCATCAGGAAGGCACTTTCTGCCACAAACCGAGCACCGTATCCGGCGGCGGCAAATCGGAGATTTCCAAATCGATTGCCGGAGCCATCATTTCCGGCCCGGTTTTTGTCGATAATTTCGACAAGGACATGGACATCGTCACCACCATCTTCGAACACGATTATTCCACCCGGTTTCGCGATCCGGCCCTGCATGGCCTCGACCAACGCCGCCTGCTCAGCAATGAACGCACCCTGGGTTCGGTGATCAAACTGCTGACGCCGTCCGAAACCGAATTTTCGGACGTCCACAACCAATGGCTGGCAACAATACCCCAGCACATATTGGCAGTGGCGCTGATGATCAAACGTTTTTACAAGGAAGAATGGGGCCACGACTGGAGAAAATATTTTTCCGTCGACATGGTCAACAGCCACCCCGGTAACGAACTGAAATTTCAGGGCCGCAAACTGATCGCCAGCTACCTGCGCGTAGGCTTTGACGAAAATGGCGCGTGGCGCGTTTTCAAACTGCGCCAGGATTTTATCGCCTCGGCCAAAGTCCAGATGGAAGACGATATTTCCGCGTCCACCGTCGTACCGACGCGCCTTCTTACCGGACTTAATCCGGATTATAAAAACCCCAGCGTCAAACTGGTCGATAACTGCGAGCAAAGCTTCTTTCAGCGTCCTGACGATGCGATACACCGGGGCACGGATTTGCAGACCGAGCTGGATTTTTCGCGTACCGACAATTTCATCTCCAATTTTCAACCGCTCACCCCGCAAGACGCGCGCGAATTCATCGAAGACGTCATACACTTCGACGAATTCAGCGAGCCGATGCAAAACGTCATCCGCCAGGCCACCCAGGGCAAAGACGGCGAATACTTCGTCTCATCGGCGCATCCTCGTCTGGTTGATGGAAAACCCAGCCTCAACGTCCGCTATCTGCAACTCCGCCCCGATATAGCCAACCCAAAAATGCGCTATATTGCGGAACTGTCCACCCGTTTGGCGCGGGGTCTTGATACCGATCAAACCGTTTATTTCCCGGTTAACGCAGTATTGACCGGACGACGCAACAACCCTGCCGACCTGGAGTCAGGCATCCGGCCGCTGGCGATCTATAATCCGATCCATTATCAGGAATTGCCTGAGCTGTTTATGGATTTTATTTGCAGCCTGACCGGAAAATCGCCGTCCACAACCGGAGCCGGTTCCGAAGGCGCTCTGACCAAAGGCCCGTTCAATGCCTTATCCACCACCGCCGACCTGAATACCGCATTGGTTTCGTTCATATTATGCGGCTATGACGGCTTTTCCACGGCGGCGGGTTTCATAGGCTCCAAACGCCAAATCGATCATGACATCAGCCTATTGATTCCTGAAATCTGGTCACGCTTGCCGGTAGACCAGCGCGACCCGCAGTATTTGATTGCAAAAGGACAGCTGGAAAAACTGGAGGATTTTGAATACGAAGGTCGCACAGTATTCCAAAGCCGACTGGGCTATCGCATCACCGAACGGTTTGTGCATACCAATTTCGGAAAGATGTTCGATTACCCGACCGCGGTATTTGACGACGCCATGTTGAAACCGGAAACGCAGGATATGCCCAGCTATGTTGACGGCATCAACAACGTGTACGAAGCGCAGCAGCGGGTCGCGCAACAGTATTTCCAGGACGGCTCCATCGATGACGCCTGCCCGCCGTTAAAAGCACTGCTGCACATTATGGCCGAGGGCGAATATGCCGGGCAAACCATCAGCGATCCGGCTATTCGCGCGATGTTCACCCGCGACTATTTGCTGCAAAGCGACTGGTATCAACAGCGCCTTGAAATCAAACAACAACGCGAGAGCGAACTTTGGCAGCAGCACAAGGCTTATATCCAACAGCAATTGACGGCAACGGAACAGTCAGCCGGCCGTGCCGAGTTAATCCAAAAACTCGAAGCGACTGAACGCAAGCTGGCCGAGATCAACGATCCGGCTTACCTGCAACAGCTGCAAGGGACTTTAGGGGCGGATTGGGTACATCATTCGTAGACAGAAATACGCCGGTTCGAGCAACAGCGAAAACCGGCGTTTCCCGCACCGCCTAGTAGAGTGGACAGAAAACGTGTCCCGCAGGTATCAAGTTAAAACATATCGCCACGAAGACAAGAACGACTGCACCGCTACAGCAGGTAGAACAATGCAAGGAGCCATTGCCGATAATGTAGCGTTCCCACACTCCAGCGTCACTGACCCAATTCACCGTCGTAGAATCTGAGCGATCGGCTTCTACAGTAATAGTATTTTGTTTACCGAGCATGATATGATCCGTTAGCCCAAATGGACGCTGACTATAGACGCTAACAAAAAATTCACAGTTTTTCTTTTTGGCCGCGCTGCCTTATTTGAGTCATGGGTAAAAACAAGTTAATACACGTTTTTTTATTTCTGGTGGAGTAATTGTCATGCAAAATACATCCGGTATATTAGATGTCGCCATAGGACTGGTGTTTGTCTACTTACTATTAAGCCTTATCTGTTCCGCACTGACGGAAGCCGTCGAAAATCTGTTTACACGTTCCCGAGGAAAAAAACTCTGTGAGGGCTTGTATGAGTTATTTGGCGGCAATACCGACAGTAACACAAGCTTTACGCTGCTCAAGGAGTTTTACAAAAATCCGCTGATTTATGGTTTGTACCACGGTGATTTGAAACTGGAGCAGCAACCTCAACAAGCAGGTACAGAACCCAATCATACATCGCCGCAAAAGCTACTGTTACCCGCTAATCTACCGTCTTATATCGCACCAAAAACGTTCGCGCTGGCGTTTGTTAGTCAAATTCTGGATGGCAAACCCTTTGATACGCCGACGCTTATCAGCCAGATCAATGCTTCTAATAACCTCCCTGCCAACCTCAAAAAATCCCTGACGCTATTTGTTAATACGGCTGATGGCGACATCCATAACGCGCTTAAAAATATTGAAGACTGGTATTCCGCAATGGGAGAAAGAGTCAGTGGCTGGTACAAAAAACATGCGCAACTTATTGCCTTCATTATTGCTGTAGCGATTGTTGTAGCCGGTAATGTCGACACGCTTACCATCGCTAAAAGCCTGATGGTCAATGACAATCTACGCGATCAAATGGTTAGCTCGGCTGACCAGTTCATCAAAGTCGATTTATTGAAAACCAAGCAACAGGCGCTTGATGGCGCTCAATCCTCAAATAACCAGCAACAAATCACTCAACTCAGCACCGAAATTGCCGCAATTAAAGCGGCGTCTACAAAAGAGGCTCTTTGCCAGACTCAAGCCAATGATCCTCAGCAATGTTATAACTTGCAAATGGCACGATTAGCCGAATTGAATCGACTTGGCTTACCGATAGGATGGCGCAACTTGGACGATCCGAGAACTCAGCCTCACAGCGCAGAGGCTTGGCTGGAAAAAATTATCGGTCTTTTTATTACTGCAATAGCTGTTTGTTTGGGAGCGCCCTTTTGGTTCGATGTCCTCAACAAGTTTATGAATTTCAGATCAACCATCAAACCACAAGCCGGCGATAACAAGACAGAAAACAAACAGCAACAACCGGATAACGTTAAAGCTCCAACACCCGGCGTAGGTTGAGGCTTTACAGTGTCCTTAATTCAAGCAAAGCGGAGAGAGTGTTATGTCAAGACAAATTAACAACGACGGTTTAAATCTGGTCAAGCAATTCGAGGGCTTGCGTTTAGAGGCCTATCGTTGTCCGGCCGGTGTCTGGACCATCGGCTACGGACATACGCATGGCGTAAAACCAGAGGCAACAATCAGTGAAGAACAAGCAAACCACTTATTGGCTGAAGATTTAGCGGAATCGGGCGTGCAGGTAGATCAATGTGTGAATGTCACGTTAATCGACAACCAATATGCGGCCTTGAGCAGCTTTGTGTTCAACGCGGGCATTGGAAATTTAACGGCCAGTACCTTGCTGAAACGCCTTAACACGGGTGATTACGATTGCGTACCTAGCGAGTTGTCCAAATGGGTTAAGGCAACAGACCCCAAGACCGGTAATAAAGTCTCTTTAGCGGGGCTGGTAAAGCGCAGGGCAGCCGAAGGTGAATTATGGCTAAAAACCGATAGCGACGACCCGTTTTTAACCAGTACGGATATGCCGCAACGCGTTTATGCCGACGATCCTCGCGTTTCTTATCGGGTTGCCGCCCGCGATGGTCTTCGAATGCGTTCCGGCGCCGGTGTAAACTTCGACATTTTGCAGGTGCTTCCCATAGATACCGAAGTTTTTATCATCAAAGAAAAAGACGGTTGGGCAGCCATCGACCTGCAAAGTGATGGTGCAATTGATGGCTGGGTATCGCAGGACTTTTTAAAATTGGAATCCGCCTAGTTTTCTTTCTGGATAAGTGCATGTACGCGGATATGCAGCGGGGTAACGCAAACAGACGCCCAACGATTATTGCGTTGCTAGCAATAGTCACAGCAATGATCGCGTTACCCGGTTGTAGTTCATTCGGCTGTTGTATGACGGTGTCTGTGGACGGCGAAGACTCGCTGCACTATGTGATACTGGGAATAGGCGTCGTCTCGATACCAAAACCGGGGACCGAAACGGCAATATTAGCGACCCAATCCCAGGCTTTAGGGCTGCATATTTCCGACCAGCCGGGCATGAAGCTGGGATTAGGCTATTCAACAAGCAGCACCGTTGCGATACCCGATCATGCCGAAGATGTTCGCGTAGAAATAAGCCAGCGACCAGGCGGGGCGATTACCGTTGATTCGCCAAAAGCTCATCTAAAACAACCATGAGAATAAAATAATGGATAAACAAAAAATATTTACAACTGTCTTGAGAAGCGCCGGCCTTGTTGCGGCCACAATGGCTGTCACCGGTTGTGCTGATCAAGGCTATTCGGTTCTGGCATCTACTGCTACGATGATTGGCGTAGAAGTATCGCAGAATCCTGCAACCCAAATGCCGCAGGGCAAGCTCGGTTACAACCGCGCAGAACTCGCGTTTGTACCTACCAACCGTAACGGCGGCAAGCAATCGGTCGGTTCGGTTGGGGCCGGTGCTGCGGATTCAGCCAATGTCCTGATGGAACTGCGCTATGGCGGGATTTTTGATATGGGGGCAAGTTCCGGGATTTACCAACGGCTGGCGGTGGGTACGGAAGCTGTAAAACAACCTGGTGCATCAGTCATGTTTGCCAAAGATGCGGAGGGTGAACTTAAACCGGGTGCTTCTGCGGCGGTTGCGCAAATCTTAAGTGCCGAGGAACTAGCTAAACAGCAACTTTCTGCCACTGCCAAAATCACCGACGGTATTTCAAAAGCTGATCAGGCTGATGAAACAGCATTGAAAAATTTCTTTAAATGCGCAGGATTCGACGATACAAATACCAGCAAGTTGGTTACACGATATAAAGATTTATCAAAAGCCGACTTTGCGACCCAGTTCGCACGGGACTTTGGTCCACTGGCACCTGACTATCAAAGATGCATCAAATAACCCAAATCCAGGAGAAACTGTAATGTCACTAAGAATTCATGTCTGTAATGATGAGGAAACGGCCAAACTTATTATCGAAACCCAAAAAATAGTATTAAATGATAATAGCATTACCGGGGACGTTTTAAGCGTACCCGATATTATGATTTATGATTATTCGCATAGCGTTGATCATCCATCGCTCATTAACCAAAATAAAGTATGTGTGGTTTTTAAGGATAAATAGCCTGTAGTCCGAAATATTCCAACACAGCTCTCTTACTAGGCTTTTGTTTCATTTCATGAGAAATGTTTACAGCGGATATGGGAATAGGCTAATCATTCAGCCCGCAAAGCCTCCAACGGCTCCAACCTAGCGGCTTTCATGGCCGGAGCCACTCCGGCGGCTATGCCGATCAGCAATGAAACCATAAAGGCCGCAACGATATAAGCCCAAGCCAGCTCCACCGGCAAGGCGGGCAGCGCGGCATCAAGAATTTGCACAATGGTTATGCCCAGCAACACGCCGCACAGTCCGCCTGCGGCGCTTAGCGCCAAGGCCTCGCACAGGAACAGCTGGAAAATGGTTCTGCGTTCTGCGCCTACTGCCCGCAGCAGGCCGATTTCCGAAATCCGTTCGGAAACGGCGATGGTCATGATGGTTAATATGCCGACCGAACCGACCAGCAGGGAAATGCTGCCTAGTGCCGCTACCGCCAGCGTCAGGATGTTCAGGATGGAATCCATGCTTTTGAGCATCTGATTCTGGGTGACGATAGTGAAGTCTTCCCTGCCGTGCCGGGCAATCAAGTTTCGTTTGATTGCTTTTTCTACGCGCTCAACTGCCGTATTGCTTTTATAGAGTAGGTGGATTTCCATCAGGCTTTCCCTGTCGAACAGCTCCAGCGCCTTGGCGGCCGGGATGTAGATGGTGTCGTCCATATCGAAGCCGATCATCTGGCCTTTCTTTTCCATCACGCCGACGACCCGAAAACGGTCGCTGCCGATCCTGATGCGCTGGCCCAGCGGACTGGCCGTGCCGAACAGCTCGGTCGCCAGTTTATTGCCCAGCACCGCGAAGGCGCGCGGATTGTTTTCTTCTTTCGGCAAAAAACGCCCGTTGACGACCTTGATTTTCCATATTTCCGGCACGGCTGCACCGACCCCCAACACATTGGTGCGCCGTTGTTTTTCTCCCGCTTCAATACGCGCATTGCCTTGCACCATGGGGGATGCGGCAATGATGTTTTCCACTTTGCTTAAGCTGACGACATCGGCTATGACCAGCGGTCTAACCGTGCTGATCGATGCGCCCGACACGCCAAAGGTGGTGGTTTTTCCGGGATGAACGCTGATCAGATTGGTGCCGAACTGGGTGAATTCAGCCAGTACAAAGGTATGAATGCCGCGCCCTATCGAGGTCAAAATCACCACAGCCGCAATGCCGATAATCAACCCCAATGCGGTCAACGACGAACGCAGTTTGTGACTGATAACCGTCCGGTATGACAATGAGAGGAGATCGGCGTAGCGCATGTTTTACCGCTTTGCCAATGCGGCGACAGGCTTGGCAAGTTCCCAAGCTCCAGCTCTTATCGTTATACGCGAGTGTCTGTGGAACAGCGTTATTACTCCTCGTTCCCACGCGCTGCGTGGGAATGCAGTGTTGGACGCGCTGCGTCCCGTATATACAAGACATTGTGCGTGACTCGCGGCGCAGCGCGCCTTGACTGCATTCCCACGCAGCGCGTGGGAACGAGAGCAAACCAGCGAAAACGCGGTTAGCGCCGAACGCAGTTTGTGGTTGATAACCGTCCGGTATGACAATGAGATGAGATCGGCGTAGCGCATGTTTTACCGCTTCGCCAATGCGACAACGGGATCGAGATTGGCGGCTTTTCTGGCTGGCAATACGCCGAACACAAGGCCGGTAAACAACGACACAGCCAATGCGGCAAGCAATGCCCAGCCCGGCAGTTCCATAGGAAAATCCGGGTAAAAAGCCTGTAAAACGCCAATGGTTAAGTAGCCCAGCATCACGCCCAACACTGCGCCCGCCAACGACAACATGGCCGCTTCGGACAAAAACAGCCACAGCAGCTGCCGTTTGGTCGCACCTAAGGCTTTCAGCAAACCGATCTCGGAAGTGCGTTGCGTCACGCTAACCAGCATCACATTCATCACCAGCACACCGGCCACCGCCAGGCTGATTCCGGCGATACCGGCTACGGTCAGGGTCAACGCGGTTAATATCCTGTCGAAAGTGCTGACCACGCTGTCCTGGGTAATCAGCGTCACATCGTCTTCGCCCTCATGGCGAGCCTTGATGATGTCCCTGATTTCATCGACCGCCTTGTACATGTCCGGCTTGGATTTGGCTTCAACCAATACCCGAAATAATGAATGGGTATCGAACAAAGCCTGCGCGGAAGCCACCGGGATAATCACGATTTCGTCAAAATCGATGCCGACCGATTGGCCTTCCGAGGCCAATACGCCGATCACCCGGAAGCGCCGGTCATTGATACGCAGCCATTGCCCCAGCGCCGGTTGATTGGCAAACAGTTCATTGCGTATGGTTTGGCCGATCACGCAAACCGACAACGCTTTATCTACCTCGGTTTGGGGCAGGAAACTGCCCTGCGCCACGGTCAAACGGCGTACCCGTCTTAATGCGTGAGTCGAACCCAGCACATTGGTTTCGCGCTCCAGACCCAGCGATGAAACCGGTGCCGAACCGACGGTCAGCGGTGCGATAGCGGCGATATGACGGCTGCGGAATAAGGCTTCGGCATCATCCAGCGTCAAGTCCCTGGGCGTTTCGCCGAATAGCGGCGGCTGTCCGCCCGTGGTTTCGGTGCGTCCCGGCAGCACGATAACCAGGTTTGTGCCCAAGGCTTCGAACTCGTTAACCACATAACGGCGGGCGCTTTCGCCCAAGGCCGTTAACACCGAAACCGAAGCTATGCCGATGCTCATTGCCAGGATAATCAACGCCGCGCGTAAGCGCTGGGTGCTGATTGCGGCTAAGGATTGGGTTAGTGTGTCTTTAATGAACATGAGCTCAGCACTTCTATACGCGCAGATTTAATTAATTCACCACGAAGACACGAAGAACACGAAGTTTTTTATCTTAGCTAAACTTCGTGCTCTTCGTGTCTCGGCAATTGCTCCTGCATTGCTCTACCTCCTGCATCCATGCAGTCGTTCGTGGTGCGCTTTTACTTACGTCCGCTCATCACCCTATCTGCCCATCGACAATACGGATTTTACGCCGCGCCCTGTCGCCCAAATTCTGGTCATGGGTAATAATCATCAGCGTTACGCCCTGCCGGTTAAGCCCTTCCAGCAACTCGATAATTTCCTTGCCGGATTTGCTGTCGAGATTGCCGGTCGGTTCATCCGCCAATAAAATCTCCGGGCGCATGATCATGGCCCTGGCAATCGCAACGCGCTGTAGCTGTCCGCCGGAAAGCTGATCCGGCCTGTGGTCGGCCCGATCTTGCAGACTGACCGACGCAAGCGCTTCCTGTACCCGCTGCTTGCGTTCCTTAACCGCCACGCCCGCCAGTATCATCGGCATTTCGATGTTTTCAGCCGCCGACAACCGCGGAATCAAATGAAAAAACTGGAACACAAAACCGATGTTTTCGCGGCGAATCTTGGCGAGCTCATCATCGTCAAGCTGGGTAACCGGCTGATCGTTTAACAGATACCGGCCCGAACTAGGCTGATCAAGCAGAGCGATGACGTTTAACAAAGTCGATTTTCCGGAACCCGACGGTCCCATCACCGACACATATTCGCCTTTTTCGATGGTGACGTTAATGTCATTCAAAGCATGAACGGTCTGCTCGCCTACCTGAAAATAACGATGGATATGTTCCAGCCGTATCATTTTTGTACGCGGGCATAAGCGCCTGCCGCCACGCCCTCCCGACCTACCGACAACACGACTTTATCGCCGACATTCAGGCCCGACAGCACTTCCACGGTGTTCCAGTTGACCAGGCCCGGTTTAAAACTGCGCTCTTCCAGCAAGCCGTCCGCCCGCATCACCAAGACCCGGTTATTTTCCAATACCGCCTCGGCAGGCACTCGGAGCGCTTGGGGTTTGCTGGACAGCAGGACTTCAATATCGGCACTGTAGCCGGGCAGCAAGCCTTTAAGGTCTTTCGGATCGGTTAGCTTAACTTCAACTTCGACGGTGCGCGCCTGCTTTTCCTTTTCCAACACATAGGGAGCGATGCGGCTTACCGTGCCGGAACAACGTTTATCGGTAAAGGCATCCAGCGACACACAGGCGCTCATGCCGGTTTTGATCTGCGGCGCATCCACTTCATCAATCGGCGCGGACACATACAAACAACTGACATCCAGCAAATCGATGGCAGGCAAGGTCGGGATTCCGGGCGGCGATGGCGTTATAAACTCCCCCAACTCGGCGTTGATTTCAGCCACGGTGCCGTCGAAAGGCGCGAGAACCAGAGTGCGTTCGACAGCGGCCTGAACTGCGTCGCGGTTGGCCTGGCTAACCGCGATGGCCTCAAGAGCCGCGGTGCAGGATGCCCGCTTGGCGCGGGCGCCGGTCGCTTTAATATCGACCTGTTCTTCAGAAATAATATGATCGAATTTTTGCAAACGCAACGCACGGTCTGCCTCGCGTTCGGCGCCCGCGCCAAGCTGACAGGCTTGTTCGGCCGATGCCCGGTTAGCCCTTATTTGAGCGTCCTGCAATTTGACCTGCGCTTTCAGATCCTTATTCCAGATCTCCAGCAGCAACTGATTCTGTTTAACGCTGTCGCCTTCCTTGACATGCAACTCGGCAACCTGCCCGCCCGTTGCCGGCGCAAGGTATGCGCGTCTACACGCTTTAACCGTACCGACGCGGGTATTGGACACCGTCGCCCTCACCTCGCCTTGTTCAAGGGTGACTATTTCAACATCGACAAATTTCGGCTGTTTGGTAAGAAAATAAACGGCAATAATCAACGCAAGGCCGATGAAGATAATGAGTGGTTTTTTGCCCGGTAAAGTCATAAGTTGAGTAGCCAAAAGTCGTTTTGGAGCGCCTATTAAGCCCAATCATCAGGCCGGCGGTCAACTTAAAAACAACATTACCCGACAATCACCAGCCAATCGGTCAAATAAGTCATTTTTACCGACAGATTTTTCCCCAAGACTTTCAGCATGTCGTCCGACTCACGCAGATTGATGCGACCATTGATTTTGAGTTCTCGCAAGGTATTGTCCTTATAAACCACCACACCGGTTCGATAGCGGCGGATCTGATTAATGACGCTTTCCAGAGGGGCATTCTCAAACACCAGAAAACCGTTCACCCAGGAGGTGGCCAGCGCAGAATCCAATATCCGGGTTTCGCCAAGCCCGGCGGCATTAATCGATACGGCTTCGCGATCATGCAAAATCTGCGGCTGTTTCAACGCGCCCCGGTCGCTCACTTCAACCCGGCCGGACACGACTTTGACTTCATCGCTACCGCTCTTTTCATGCACGAAAAACCGGGTTCCGAGTACGCGGGTCGTCGAATGATCGGCCTGGACAATAAACGGCCGGTTGGGATCGGGTTTGACTTCGAAATAGACCTCGCCTTTCAGCAGCTCTACCCCGCGTTGCGGGCCCTCCATGCTGACTGCTATGGCACTGTCGGTATTGAGCATCGCGGTGGAACCGTCATCGAAATAGACGGTTTTGCGTTCGCCCACTCGGGTCGAATAATCGCCTTGCATCAAGATCGCAAGTTCGTTTCTAAGCAGAAAAGTTAAGGCCAGACAAGCCGCCATCGCCAGCGGTAATTTGAAATAAATGGATGCTGTTTTCTTTTGCGGTGCGATGCGGTGTTTTTCGGCGGCTTGACCAAGCGCTTGCAGCAGACCGGCATCGCCCCACAGCTTACTGATTTCATTAAAAGTTTCGCGGTGCAAGTCGTCCTGATTCAGCCATAGAAGAAATGACGCCTTTTCCTCGCCAGAGACATTGTCGGCCTGTAGCCGTATAAACCAGGCCACCGCTTGCTCGTCAATATCGTTATTAAGCCCGGATTCCAAACTATTCTTCTCGTTTTCCTGTTTCATAGGTAACTACCCGGTTTCTTGATAAAAAGCTCCCCGCAGACAAGATAAGCGGGCCGCGTAACCGGCGATAATCCACGGTAATAAGCGCCAATAGCAGTCAAAACCGCTGAAGAGTTACGTTTCATAATGATTATTCTACCTAAAACCAATTGCTTATTATATTCCGCCCGGATTTTTTACTTAACTGATGTTACGCATGTACCTAATAAAAAAGCATAGTCCACGAAAGACGCAAAAAGCACGAAAAGCACCGGGTACAGGAACAATAAGTAAAGCCCATCGTCAAGGCACGCCGTAAGCTGGGAAACATACGACCCTCTATTTTTTCGTGTCTTTCGTGCTTTTCGTGGACAGCGCGTAACATCAGTTAATCATTCGGTTGTAACAATAACATGTGTTCCGGCTTTCCGGCTGTCAATGGCATCGATAAGCCCTTGAGCCAATAGCCCTGCTGATCCCGGTAATAAGGCGACAAGGGTTGGCCCGATTGGCCGCCGGGCATGTGCAGAATGGCGTCTTCA
>Ga0208636_100256_pt1 | contig 14682 bp, 15 predicted proteins | sample LakWasM103_HOW12_2_FD_183921 | JGI IMG/M metagenome (GOLD analysis project Ga0208636, IMG submission 183921) | Freshwater sediment methanotrophic microbial communities from Lake Washington under simulated oxygen tension - Sediment Metagenome... | ecosystem: Environmental > Aquatic > Freshwater >... | reverse complement strand
CCGTTATCGCCTTTATCGCCTTTGGCGCCGTTTTCACCGTTGTCGCCTTTATCACCTTTATCGCCTTTGTCACCTTTAGCGCCGTCAACACCGTTGTCGCCTTTATCGCCTTTGTCACCTTTGTCACCTTTAGCGCCGTCAACTCCGTTATCGCCTTTATCGCCTTTGTCACCTTTATCACCTTTAGCGCCGTCAACACCGTTATCGCCTTTATCGCCTTTGGCGCCGTTTTCACCGTTGTCGCCTTTATCACCTTTATCGCCTTTGTCACCTTTAGCGCCGTCAACACCGTTGTCGCCTTTATCGCCTTTATCACCTTTAGCGCCGGTTTCACCTTTGTCACCTTTTTCACCAGTGTCACCTTTGTCACCTTTTAGACCAGTGTCACCTTTATCACCCTTATCACCTTTGTCACCTTTATCACCTTTTGCACCAGTGTCACCTTTTTCACCAGTGTCACCTTTATCACCCTTATCACCTTTGTCACCTTTATCGCCTTTTAGGCCAGTGTCACCTTTGTCACCTTTATCGCCTTTATCACCTTTGTCACCTTTATCGCCTTTATCACCCTTATCACCTTTGTCACCTTTAGGGCCTACGATACCGATTACACCTTGTTCACCAGTTGCTCCTGTTGCACCAGTTGCTCCTGTTGCGCCAGTTGCTCCATCTTTTCCATTGTAAGCACCAGACTTAAGTTTTTTGAGTTCGATAATCATCATAACAGTAACTGTTGCTACGATTACTGCACCAACGATCATTGCGATTTTTTTGTAGTTAACTCTTGCTCCATCAGACGTGAAAGCTGCACCTGTTTGGTTACCGTCTGCCATGAATGTCATCGCAACTTGCGCGATTTTTTCTTCAGAATAATTTTGAGTTTTAAGTGATTCAAGAAGAGCTCTGTACTCAGCTTTCTTTCTTGGATTTAAAATTCTGTTTTCCATTTGAACTTGGATTTCTTGAATTGAAACACCACGGTCAAGAAGATCTCTTAGTCCTTCAGCAAGATGAGTTTCAGCATCTTTCTTGTAGTAAAAATCTGATCCATTCCAATCATCCATTTCGAATTGGTAATCATTGAATAGATTCTGAATAGCTTCAGCATTTTGAGAAAGCTGAGCGTTGATTGTTTTTCCTACTGCTACTGAGCCAGCAAGAGCTGCATTTGTCGAAAGCGCGCCGATCAATGTTAGACCCAAGATCTGCTTGTGGACTTTAAAAGACATAAGTTTCTCCCTTTGTGGTGTTAAAAAGACACTATTAATTTGATTGAGTTGTAACATGATGTAAGAAAATATTTTCTAGAACTTGGGGGTGCATGTAACATTTATATAGTTGAAATTAAAGATTTTTAGCCATACAAATTATCTATGAGTGTCTATAATTTAGTCACAGTATTAAATGTTTAGACAGTATAAGTCAGGCCAGTCTTGGCCCAATCCACAGAACTCCACAACTTGAAACATTTCTTAATATGGCCAACACATTGCAATGGTAACTGGAAAAATGTCTAAACCTTTTAATGGGTATGAAAAATGAGCATGAAACAAAAAACATTTCTCCCGGCCTTGCTGTCTGCGTGCTTTCTGAGCAATGCTTATGCTTTTTCAATCAATGATGTGCAGAAAATTAAAAATGACAAAGAAGTCATCACCTCTTCATTTAGTAAGAGAGAAAAGGATCGCATCTTAGAAAGATATAATGATCAAGCGGCCAATGAGAAAATCAAAAAGATTTTTTATGCAACGGTGCTCGACTTCATTAATGATGATGAAGTGAAACAATGTGAAGCTGATTTCTTTTCACGTCTCACAAGTAATCTTAAAAAAGAAAATATTGCAACTGATAAGGAGAATCTTGAAGATCACCTCAAAATGCTTCGTGCAACGAACGCGATTGACGATCTTCTCTACGATATCGTTACCTCTATTAATAGCGACGCTGAAAAATTGGCGAAAATCGATTTAAAGAAACCTGTTCGAATGGGTTTTGCAAAACATGAAGATCGCCTTGAGAAAAATGATGTCGAAGAACTTTTTTGGGCCTTCAAGAAATGGCCCGATGATAAAAAACTTTGCTCAACTCAGGAATATATTCGCCTAAAAGAATCTGTGGCTATTCCGACTAATTCAAAAGAAAAAGTGAAAGCTAAATATCTCGGCACTCTTTCAAAAGCGGCCTACGATAAAAAAATTATTTCTCTTGAAACCTATAATAAGCTTGAATTTTTCAGAACAGAAAGCAACCTGGAAAAACGTTACATCTGGCTGAACGACTATTTTAAAGTCATTCTCAATGCAAAGAATGCAATGGTTCCGCACGCCAAAACATATGAAGTGAAAAATCTCGATGCAGAAAATAAGTTTTCATCAGAAAAGTTAAAGCGTTTTTCGGCACTGACCCGACGTAAACTTCTTTATAAAAAATATAATGAAACACAAATTGTCCTTCTGACTCAAGTTTTGCAAAAAGCTTCGCGCCGAATGGGCGTCGATGCCGATACCATAACCAAAGCACCATACCTGATTCAGGAATTCGAATTACTAAAAGAAAATGGTGAACGAGAAACCTACGTTGAAAGAACTGAAATAGATCCACAGTCTCAATATAATCTGGCAAGAAGACTCATGCGAAAAGACATGGTCGAATTACAGATGATGACCATGTTTAATAAAATGGACGTCACTTATGAAGACGTCATCATGGCCTCGCTCGAAACTGGATATATCACACTGGAAGATATTGATTTTGTCGCTTCGTATGATGATCTCTGGAATCCGACAACTTCAAAATACGAACGGGTCAGCGGATTTGTCTTTAAAGTCGCAGGCTATTCAACTTTCTTCTTGCCGCCTCCTTTTAACATTGCGGCCACTCTCGCCTTAGGAATTGTAGAAAATATTGTAGATAAACGTTTTGAAAATGGAGCATCACATGACAACCCAGGTACTTTCATTGAATAAAATAGTGCTGGCCTTCGCCCTTGCTACTTCAATGAATGCAATGGCGGCCGAAAAATTTTGTGAAAAAAGCTTTGACGTTCTTATCAGAGATGAAAAAGGCGACGGCTATTCGTTTCAGAATAAAAAACTGGAAAAGCTTTTCTGCAATGATAGCTTCGAAGGTGAAAACTTCAAGATCGTTTATGGAACTGATGAACAGGCCATCAAGCTGACTAACGAAAATGCAGACCTCGTTAAAAAAGCGGCCAACGTCTATTACCACTTAACAGTGGCGAGACAATTCTGGATTGATTCAGTCAAATCCGACTATGTAGCTAAACTTCCTCAAATAACTGTTCGCCTCGATATCACGAATGCGTTTTCCAATGTTCGTCACTTCAAAAATGCCGAACTAGAAAAAAACTTCAACAACGCCTGGTCTATTCCAGAAGGAAAGATGGCGAGACCAACAAATGGCGAACAAAAAACATGGTTCAAAGAAATCTGGTTTTCTCCAAGTAAAAAATTGCTGACAAGTGAACTCGCGCCACCGTCAGACGGTAATAACCCGATTCACGAATCACTTCTTCTCATTAAAGATCCACTAGTCGAAATGAATAAAAATGCCATCATTTACGGAACACTGGGGATGCTTGCGGCCTCAACGGTCAACCAAAGTGCGCTGACTGATATGGCCATCAAAAATCTTGGATCTCTCGCCGTTATCTACGGTTTGGTTGAAGTAACAAAGTACATGGACCACTGGTTTATGAATAAGTATTACTACATCGACACAGCGATGATTCCAGAAATTATTTACCATGAGTACGCTCACATCGCGATGTCAGACACTTTAAAAACTGTTCACTCTGTACCTGTGATCGAAGGGATGGCGGATTATTTCGCTGCGAGAGTTGCGATGAGAAGACAGATGTATGAAAAAGTTGAAGATTATTCAACTAACAAATCAAAAGATACCAACAGCAAGATGATGTACCATCCGTATCTGGAAGGGGCATGGAATGCAACATCTGATTTCACTCTTTCACTACTGTGGTTAGGAAAAACAGATTTTGAAAAACAAAACGCTCTTCGTGCGAAAAAAGGACAAGGTCCACTGGCCAATTATGACGACCTCGTTTTTCAAGCGCATTATCACTTGAACGAATATTCGGAAATCGCCACGGATATGACCAAGGCGTTGATTGATGCCTGTAAAGAAAAATGCACAAGCTTGAGACCTGGAGTCAACACACTCAATCAGGTTTTTGAAAAGAAAGGAATGAACTAAATTGTCAATAAAAGGGCCGGTTTTTACCGGCCTTTTTTATTTCAACAATAAGACAGAACTCAACGCTAAAAGACCCGGCAACGCCTGAAGAAAAAAAATGTTTTTACTTGCTGTCACTGCGCCATAAAATCCCGCCACGATCACACAGGACAAAAAGAAAATTTTAAGCTGGAACGCCATCACTGGATCAATGGCGCAGAGAGACCAAATGAGCCCAGCTGCTAAAAATCCATTATAGAGGCCTTGATTCGCTGCTAAGACTGCACTTTTTTCTGCAAAGTCGGGCTCGAGTCGAAAGATTTTCTGTCCCTTGGGAGTTTTCCACAAAAACATCTCCAGAAAGAGAAATCCCAGGTGTAAGAGTGCTGTCAGAAATACAAGACTATTTCGTAGAGATTCCATTCATTTTCCCTCTGAAAAACCCCATGTACGGTTTGCTAAAGCTAAAATTCACATGATACCATTTTGAATCTTTTTGATTGATAAGACTACAGATTTAACCAAGGATGAACCATGTACAAAATGATCGCTATTTATAAAATGCCTGCTGACGTTGCTGCTTTTGATGACTGGTACAAAGGGCATACAGAAATTGCCAAAAAAGTTCCACTCGTAAAAGAATTCCGCTTTTCAAAAGTAACAGGTGGACCACGTGGCGCAAGCGATCTTCATTTCATCGCTGAACTCTGTTTTGCTTCAAAAGAAGATTTTAAAACAGCTATGGCATCGCCTGAAAACATGGCCGCTGGAAAAGATGCTTTCACAAATTACAAAGACATTATCTCAGTTCACTTCGCTGAAGAAGAAGTGTTGAAGGCTTAAAAAAGGGACATACGATGGAAAATATTCTTTTAGAGTATCCATACAGAAATAATCAGCACATTGCTCTCGTGCGCTTGAATCGCCCGAAAGTTCTCAACGCTCTTTCGACTGATCTTATGCAGGAGCTTGTCGATTGCATGACTTCTCTTGATAAAAATCCCGAAGTGCGCGTAATTATCCTCACAGGAAATGAACGCGCCTTTGCTGCGGGAGCTGATATCGCCCAGATGGTCCAGGCTTCACCTATTGATCAGATAAACGACAACCGTTTCCGTACATGGGAAATGTTGAAGTTGATCACGAAACCAGTTATCGCTGCAGTCAATGGATTTGCTCTCGGTGGTGGTTGCGAACTGGCGATGTCTTGCGATCTCATCATCGCTGGTGACGATGCTAAATTTTCTCAACCAGAAATTAAAATCGGAACAATTCCGGGAGCTGGTGGAACTCAACGTCTCACTCGCGCTATTGGAAAATCAAAAGCGATGATGATGGTTCTCACCGGCGACATGATCGATGCACGCACAGCTTATGAATGGGGCTTGGTCGCAAAAGTTGTTCCCGCTGAAACACTTCTTCAGGAAACTTTTGAACTTGCCAAAACAATCACCGAGCGCGCACCTGTTGCTGTTCGACTGGCCAAAGAAGCCGTCAACAAATCTTTCGAGATGACGTTGAAAGACGGCATGGATTTTGAGCGAAGAAATTTTTATCTAACGTTTTCTTCGGCCGACCAGAAGGAAGGAATGAAAGCGTTCATGGAAAAAAGATCACCAGAGTACAAAGGAAATTAATCATGGCAGGCGCATTTAAATATCTTACCTACAAAGAAGAAAACAGAACGGCCTTGATCACAATCACGCGCCCGGAAGTTTACAATGCTTTAAACGCTGACGCCAAAATGGAAATCGTCCAGGCCATCAGAGAAGCAAACAAAAGTCCTGACGTTCGATCCATCGTTTTGACTGGAGAAGGCAAGGCCTTCTGTACTGGGCAAGACCTGAACGACAGAAGTGTTCAAGCGAGTAACGGCGGAGTCGATTTAGGAAACACACTTCAGACTGAGTGGAATCCTTTAGTTAATGCTATACGCGAATCGAATAAAATTGTTATCGCTGCAGTCAATGGCGTTTGTGCAGGTGCAGGCATTTCTGTGGCCATTGCGTGTGACATGATTGTGTCTAGGCCTGGTGTAAAGTTTATGGGAGCTTTCTCTAAGCTTGGTCTGGCCCCTGATGCGGGATCAACTTATATTTTCTCAAGAGCTCTGGGTTATCATAAAACAATAGAATTTTTTCTTTTAGGAAAACCACTGACTGCTGAAGAAATGGAGGCCGCAGGTCTCATCAACAAGATTGATGACGATGCCGTTGGGTCCGCGATGTTGATTGCTCTTGAACTTGCCAAGCTCTCACCGCTTTCATCGGCCATGATCAAAAAGAATATTAAAGCGGCCCTCGATTCTACTTTTGCAGCCTCGATGGAACGCGAAACCTACGCTCAACGCTTTTTAGGCAATAGTGCCGACTACAAAGAAGGCCTTACGGCTTTTCTTTCTAAACGTGAACCAAACTTTACCGGAAACTAGGCGAAAAAAATGCTCCAGCGGAGCATTTTTATAGTGATTGAAAAAGTAATAAGAAAATCGTTGGAATTAGAGTTCCGACTAGAAGGAGAATATTATGACTGGACCAGCTTACTCTTACTCAGCTGAAGAATTAAAACTTTTTGAAGACATCAAGAATGGCAGAACATTCGAAGCAACAGAAGATATGCCAGCGTTTTATCGCAAGCATCTTTTAAACTTGCTTTGGATGCAAGGTGATTCTGAATACTCAGGGGCTCTTGGCTACATGCCGTGGATTGAAAAAGCTCCGACACTTCAGGAAAAAGTAATCGTCGCTCAGATGGTAAAAGATGAAATGAGACACGCTTCAGTGATCTACCGCTTATTAGACGAATTGGGACAAGATACACTCACACACGTTCAAAAAACTGAACTCGGCTACAAACTCGCTGAAGATAAAGTTCAGATTGGTTTCCAACGCTTAAAAGACGATTACCGTGTGAATATTTTCTATTACAACATTAAGTACTGGGAAGATTATATTCTTTTCAACTTCCTCATGGACCGCGCGGCCGGACATCAATTACAAGACACATTCAACTCAAGCTATCTTCCATGGAAGAAAGCGATTGAAGGAATTTACAAAGAAGAAGTCATGCACTTAGCTCACGGAGACAAGTGGATCAAAATTCTTGGCAAAGATCCGGAGAGAAGACCATTTCTTCAGGAACGCCTGAACCTCTGGTGGCCAAGAGTTATGAACGTTTTCGGTTCTTCAAAAGGCGCTTCAAACGATCTTTACGTGAACCTTGGTTTAAAACAAAGAACGAATAAAGAGATCCGCGCTGTCTTCACAAAAGAAATTCAAGAAATGTGCGATGAAGTTGGATTAACTCTTCCTGAATACCGCGAAGAAGATCAACCTCAGCGCGAAGCTAAAAAATTATAAAATTATGAAAATTGAAAAAGTTATTGTTATCGGAGCGGGAACCATGGGGCAAGGAATTGCCCAATGGTTTGCTCAACAGAATATTGCCACTGAAATGGTTGATCAAAACCACGAGTTTGCAAAAAAAAGTCTGGATAAAATTCATCAGAGTTTTGATAAGCTTGAAGCCTCGGGGAAATTAAAAAAATCCGATGTCGAAAATTTTAAGAAGATTCTCACTGTTAAGTCTTTTGAAGACATAGATTCAAAGGCAGACCTGGTCATTGAAGCTATTATTGAAGATCTTCCCGCCAAGAAAAAGTTATTTGCAGATCTCGATTCAAAAATGTCTTCTGAAACTGTGATCGCTTCGAACACTTCTTCTTTCCCCATCACTTTGATGGCGCAAGGTTTGTCTCCGGAAAGAAAGAAAAATTTTTTGGGGCTGCATTTTTTCAATCCAGCAACTATCATGAAGTTGGTAGAAGTCATCAATGGAATGGAAACAAACCGAAGCCTTTCAGCTTTTCTTATCCAATGGTTTAACGACAAAAAGAAAATTGCCTGCGAATGCTCTGATTCACCTGGCTTTATCGTCAACAGAGTCGCACGCAACTTCTACGGAGAGGCCCTCCGTGCTGTTGAATCTTACGATGAAGAAAAATGTCGTGAAGTTGATACTGTGATGAAAGAGATCGGCGGTTTTAAAATGGGTCCATTTGAATTAATGGATATGATTGGAATCGACATCAACTATTCTGTTACAGAATCCGTCTACAACGCTTTTTTCCAGGAAGCTCGCTTTAAACCGCATCGTCTGCAAAGAGACATGGTCGCGGCAGGAAGATTCGGAAAAAAATCTGGCAAGGGGTTTTACAACTATGAATCCTAATACAATGGTTGTGGCCCATCCGGACCACCCGCTTTACATGGAACTGATTAAACACTACCGTGTTCGAACAATTGATGAGGCCCTCAATACTTATGAGCCATGCGAATTAGTCATTGATCTCTCTCCCCTTCGAACTCAAAAGAAATTTCTTTTTCTAAAAGAAATCTCCAAGACAACTAAAGCAAAAATTATCACTGACCTGACATTGTCATGGGGAGAATGGATTTTAAAATACGCTCCTCAAGTCGGCGGTGCTCTCTCCACTCTTTTCTATGCTCCCAACAAAGCTTTTGAATACACCCTTCGCGAACCTCACGATGCTGATTTAAAAAAGGCCATCGATGAATTTGCACAGGTTATGCAGATGAAGGCCGTTGACCATAAAAATCTTGGATTGTCTTTTCACTATCCGCGAACGATCGCCATGATTGTCAATGAAGCGTACTTTGCTCTCGGAGAAAAACTAGCTACAGCAGAAGCGATTGATCTCGCTATGAAAAATGGAGTGAACTATCCTCTTGGTCCGGTGGAATGGGGAGACAAAATCGGACTGCACTACGTAGCGCAGTTACTAGAAGAACTCAATACAGTCACACGCGATGAACGTTACCGTCTTTCGACGGAGTTAAAGCTTCACGCCTTTAAAAACTTATAACTTCTGAAGGAACCAATGAAACGAACATTTATAGTTTATGCAAAAAGAACAGCTATCGGAAAACTCGGGGGAAAACTAGCTCCTGTCAGAGTCGACGATCTTCTTGCTTCAGTCCTAAAAAATGTCAAAGAACATCTTTCTTTTGATCCGCTTTTAATTGACGACGTAGTTGTCGGTTGCGCGAATCAGGCCGGAGAAGACAACAGAAACCTTGCTCGCATGGCAACGATTCTTGCTGGCTTCCCGATGGATATACCTGGCACAACCATCAACCGTCTTTGTGGATCTTCCCTGGACGCTGTCATAGACGGACACGCGCGTATTCAGGCAGGCATTGCGGACTGTCTTGTCATCGGCGGCGCTGAATCTATGACCAGAGGTCCTTTCGTACTCTCTAAAGCGCAGTCGGCCTATGACCGCGACCAGAAAATGTACGACACAACTTTTGGCTGGAGATTTCAAAATCCTAAAATGGAGAAAATGTTTCCTCTTTTGGGAATGGGAGAAACGGCAGAAGAAGTCGCGGCCTTGTATAAAATCTCTCGCGAAGAACAAGACCAATTTGCATTCAACTCACATATGAAGGCAGCGGCCGCTCATGCTCGCGGTGATTTCCATGACGAAATTCTTCCAGTGACAGTTGAACTGAAAAAAGAAAACTACACTTTTGATAAGGACGAATGCGTTCGCGCTGACACGACTCTAGAGGCCCTCGCTAAGTTAAAACCAGTTTTCCGTAAAGATGGAACTGTCACGGCCGGAAACTCAAGTCCGATGAATGATGGAGCTTCTGCCATTCTTATGGTCAGCGAAGAATTTTTAAAAACACACAAGTTAACTCCGATCATGGAAGTGACCGGCGCGGCCGTCCGCGGACTTCATCCCAACACAATGGGACTAGGGCCTGTTGAAGCTGTTAAAGTTTTGATGAAGAGATACAACAAAAAAGTTTCAGACTTTGATTCCATTGAGTTGAACGAAGCGTTTGCTGCTCAATCACTCGGATGCATCAAGGGACTTGAACTCGATTCATCAAAAGTTAACCTAAACGGCGGAGCGATTGCCATCGGCCACGCTCTGGGTTCTTCCGGAACAAGAATTGTCACAACACTTGCTCACCAGATGAAAAAAAATAAGGCCATCAAAGAAGGATTGGCCACGATGTGTATCGGCGTCGGTCAAGGAATTGCCGTTTCCTTCAGGAATTGCCAATAATGAAGAGACTCGCAGTTTTATTCTTTTTCATTTTTTTAAGCAATGCTTTCGCGCTCACTAATCCCGGGCCCGACGGCGTTCGTTTTAATAAAATAGAAATTTATAAAGCTGAGCGTACCTTGAAGAAGCAACTGGAAGATAAAGATCTTTCTCTTGATGAAGCTCGCGGGCTCGATGGTCTCCAAACCATTTTAAAAACGGGCAAGCGTGCCATTACCTGGTTTTCTGTTGTAAATGCGGCCCGCACCCCAGAGACACGACTGGACTTGAGTAAAAAGGGAAATTCAAAAGGAATGCCCATTACTGAGCCAAACAAAGTCAGCACAAACATTCTGATCGAGCGCTACAATAAAATTTTAAAAGACATTCCTCAAAGTCTATCTTCCGTGGTCATTGATTCAACGGATCTTCCAGCGAATCCTCCAGTTTCAGATGAAGAATTTATTAAGGCCATCCGATCTCTTGATGTTCTTTATCAACACACGATTCGTTGGATCGGCGCTAAAGATTCTCTTTCATGGTATATCACTCGTTCATTGTGGGACGTCCGCGGTTATTATTTTTTGAAGCAGACACCGGATTTGCAAACCAAATTAAACAACTTCTCCACTTTGCCCCAGGAAGAAAAGGCCAATTTCACCAATTGGCTCTTCGGCCTCTGTCATAATGGTGATTTTGATGACGAAGATTGCAAAGATGAATTGAAGAAATATATTTCTAGAAACACTCTTTGGGATTTTTACAATCGCTTTAATAAATATGGAGAAATCCAGTATAAAAGTTTTTTCAAAATTCCAGCTACTCGCCCAGAACTATTCTGGAACGAAGACAGAACCATTTTACACTCGCCTTTTCTAAGTCCTCAAAGAACAGATGTGCAAAGTTGGCTGGCCGAAAATATTGAAGAAGAATGGCAAGGGCAGGATTTTCAATTGAAACTGGATTTTGTCGATTCTTCTAAAAAACCTTTACCGCATATAGAATTCCAATCTGGTGTCACAGCTCACGTCAATGAAATTGCGGGTGATACCATCACAATGGATGGTGACTATTCCATTTTGAATTACGATCAACGGTGGACGATCAGACATGAATTCGGTCATGTGCTGGGTCTGGTTGATTGTTATCTTGAATTTTATGATGTGAATGAAAAGGCGATGATTTACTACGAACTAGATATTGATAATCTTATGTGCTCTCGCCATGGAAAATTACAACCTTTGCATATTACCGGCTTAAAAAACGCTTACAAATAACGAGGTCAACTATGTCTCACATTGTGCATACTGATTCAATCAAGCGACCATCATTCATCGTCAATTACAAAGAAGTGATGGAACCGGATAACGCCTGTTATGAAGGTAGTGATGAACTTCTTTCAATCGGTGCACCGGTCGGCAAAATTTGTGGCCTTCTAAAAATGGGCATTCACATCGAAACGCTTCCTCCTGGACGTAGAACCTCATGGCCTCATGCTGAGAGCGAGGAAGAAGAGTTTGCTTATGTAATCGAGGGAACCCCACACGTGTGGCTTGATGGTAAACTCCATCAATTAAGGGCAGGTGATTTTGTTGCTTTTCCTTCAGGGACGGGCATCGCCCATACATTTATCAACAACAGCGATAAAGTTTGTCTTCTGCTTGTTGGCGGTGAAAAAAGCAAAAAAGAAAATCTCACTTTCTACCCTATGAACAAAGAACGAAATGAAGAATTAAAAAAGAAGAATCATTTCTGGGAAAATCATCCTCTGCACGAAATGGGAGATCACGATGGTTTGCCAGATGAATTGCGCTCAAAATTAGTAGATACACTCAACATAAAATAAGGACTAAAAAAAATGGAAATCAAACTTTTTATCAATGGTCAGTTTAAAGACTCAAGTGACAAAATTATTCGCACGTCTTTTGATCCTTCAAATGGTCAGGAAGTGGCCAAGTACCACGTGCCAGCAACACGCGACATCGATGAAGCCGTGACTTCCGCAAAAGAAGCTTTTTATAACCCTGCCTGGAAAAACATGACTCAGGAAAACCGCGCTGATTTACTTCTGAAAATTTCAGAAAAAATCAAAGAACGCGCTAAAGAAATCGTCGATATTGAAGTACGCGATTCGGGATCAACTCTCAGAAAAGCGAAAGCAGACGTTCACAATACATCTGCCTTTTTTAAAGTCATGAGTAAAGTGGCCCGTGAATTAAAATTAAATGTAAAAGACGAAGCTGCTTCTCGTGCAGGATTTTCCATCAACTCACGGGAATACACTCCCGTTGGAGTTTGCGCGCAAATTATTCCATGGAACTTCCCTCTTGTTATGGCCGGATGGAAACTTGGTCCAGTTCTCGCAACTGGGTGTACAACCGTTTTAAAAACAGCGGAAGAGACTCCGGCCTCTGCGGCGATCCTTGCTGAAATTATCCGCGATGCAGGTGTTCCTGCCGGCGTAGTCAACATTATTACTGGTGGCGCTGATGTCGGTCGCGCTCTTCTTGCTCATCCAGAAATCAGGAAAGTGGCCTTCACCGGATCAACACCTGTTGGGAAAGAAATTCTTAAAACAGTCGCGCCGAATATTACAACGGCCACAATGGAACTTGGTGGAAAATCGGCCAATATCGTTCTCGACGATGCTGATCTTTCAATCGCTGTCGATGGAGCGCTGTACGCATTCCTTTACCACTCTGGTCAAGCGTGTGATTCGGGAACAAGACTCCTTGTTCAGGAAGGAATTTATCCACAGTTTATGGAAAAATTTTTGGCAAGAATTAAAGATGTTAAAGTAGCACCGACGACTGATCCAAACGCAGGCTACGGACCAGTTGTCAGTGAAAAACAACTCAACACCATCATGGGCTTTATTGAAAAAACAAAATCAGAAGAAGGAAAACTTCTCGCTGGTGGTTCTCGCATTACGAGTGGTGATTTTGCGAAAGGATTTTTCGTTGAGCCAACAGCTTTCGAAATTACACCGAAACATACCATTTTCCATGAAGAAATTTTTGGACCAGTTGTCGGGATTACAAAATTTAAAACAGAAGAAGAAGCTGTTTCACTTGCAAACAATTCTAAATACGGTCTTGCAGGAGCAGTCTGGTCAAAAGATCATTCTCGCGCCCATAAACTAGCTTCTCAACTAGAAGCAGGAACAGTGTGGATTAATGAATATCACCTCCTCAATCCGGGAATGCCTTTTGGCGGATTCAAGGAATCGGGCCTTGGCCGAGAAATGGGATCTGAAGGCATTATGAGTTATCTTGAAGTTCGTCACGTTTGGGAATCTGACTGCGATGAACGTGAAAAGAAAGTTTGGCTGGACGCTATTTTTTAAGGAGTCAATTTCTATGTCTAAAATCAAATTGTATTCAATGGCCTACCAGGATCGCTCAGATCGAGTGAGATGGCTGATGGAAGAAATCGGTCTTCCTTACGAAAATAGTTTTCTCCAAACAACGCCCGATTGGAAAATTGCGGAACCTGGTTATAAAAATATTAATCCGATGAACCGCGTTCCTACCATTGTGGATGGGACAACGACGCTGTATGAATCGGGCGCCATCTGTATGTACCTTGCCGATAAATATTCATACGGAAAACTGGCCCCAACAATGGATTCTCCTCACCGCGCTCAATATTTGAAGTGGATGGTTTCATCAGTCGCAACTTATGAAGCAGTGATTGCCCGTCTCTTCACTCACATGAAAACTGACCTGGAAAAATTCCAGACTCGTGAGTACGCTGCTCAACAAGCCGAGCTTTGGAAAAAAGAATTGCTCCCTCTTCTCAGCAGACAAGACTATCTTCTCCCTACCGGCTTCTCTGCCTGCGATATCATGATGGCCGCTATCATCGGCAATCACGAAGCCCCAGGCTTTGAATTTGTGGCCAAAGGTCACCCGATTATCGAAAGATATATCGAACGGTTGACTCAAAGAGAAGCAGCAAAACGAGCAAAAGTTTTCGGCGAATAATTTTTTTTTACAGCTGGTCTTTTTCTTAAAGACCAGCTTCAAATTAACAATTCAAAAAATAAAAAAGGGCCGTCCATACTGGACGGCCCCTCTTAAGAAATTTTTTAAAGCTAAGAATCAGCCTAAAAGTTTTAGAGCTGCTTGGCCTTGTGAGTTTGCTTGAGACAATACTGAAGTACCAGCTTGAGTTAAGATGTTCATCTTAGTGTTCTTAGCTGATTCAGCAGCGAAGTCAGTATCTCTGATACGAGAGTTCGCAGCAGACAAGTTCTCACTTGAAGTTTGAAGGTTATTGATAGTTGAAGTCAGACGGTTTTGAACCGCACCGAGTTCCGCTCTCTGACCTGAAACATTTTGAATCGCTTGGTCGATCTTCGCAAGTGAAGCTTGTGAACCTTCTTT
>Ga0208636_100246_pt1 | contig 15075 bp, 21 predicted proteins | sample LakWasM103_HOW12_2_FD_183921 | JGI IMG/M metagenome (GOLD analysis project Ga0208636, IMG submission 183921) | Freshwater sediment methanotrophic microbial communities from Lake Washington under simulated oxygen tension - Sediment Metagenome... | ecosystem: Environmental > Aquatic > Freshwater >... | reverse complement strand
GCGATCCGCGTGCATGGGGCAAACCATGGAATCCCTCCCCTTGGGTGATGGCGCACGGAACCTGGCCAGCAAAGCGTGCTGCTCCGTGTCCCCCGCCCGCTGCGCGGGCTCCTCCTTGACCTGCGCAGCACGCTTTGCCGCCCAGGCTTCTTCGGGCGTCAGTCCGCGAAGTACCAATAGCCGGCGTTGACCCACAGCGTGAGCGCCGCCACAAACTGCGGCGTCTTGAGGCCGGTGCGCAGTTGGGCGTGGCTAACGGTGTCGTGGTCGCACAGCGCAATGGCTGCGGCCTGCGCTTTGGCGCCAAAGGCGTGGCGCTCGCCGTCGACGTAGCAAACGCCCTCGCCCACCGTGGCATCCACATAGAAGCAGCGCAAGCCGCCGGTGCGCAACAGCGGTTGTGCCTTGAGGGTGTTGAGCAGGTCCGCCTCATCCATGGGGTCGTCCAGTGGCTGCAGATCCAACTGGCACTTGGTTTTGGACAGGTAGCTGCCGGCAAAGTCGGCCACCAGCGCGTCGTTGTCGAGGATGGACTGCAACTGCGCCCGGATGCCGGCAAAGTCTGCCGCGTTGATCTGGCCCTGGTGGTGGTGGATGGGACGCCCCGGGTCGGTGAACAGCGTGTTGCCCAGCTCCTGGTCGATCACGTAATCGGCCAGACCGCTCAACAGGTCGCAGGCCGACTTGCCCCGAAAGCCGACCGAGAAGCTCATCGACGTTTCGAGCGACACCCCGTCGTGCGGAAAGCCCGGCGGGATGTACAAAATATCGCCGGGCAGCAGCTCGACGTCGATGATGGCTTCGAACGGGTCCACATGCAACAGCGCCGCGTGCGCCGCAAACTGCCGGTGTGGCCCCTTGTCACCCACCCGCCACTGGCGCCGCCCCGAGCCCTGGCAGATGAACACGTCGTACAGGTCAATATGCGGGCCCACGCCACCCTTTGGCGTGGAGTAGCTGATCATCACATCATCGAGGCGCCACTTGGGAATGAAGGCAAACGGCTTGACCAGCTCGGCCACTTCGGGCGACCAGTGGTTGACCGCCTGCACGATCAGCGACCAGCCGGTCTTGCCCAGATGGTCATACGACTCAAACGGGCCGGTCTCGGCCTGCCACTTGCCACGCTTTTTGTAGACCAGGCGTGAATCCACCTCTTCCTCACACGCCAGCCCGGCCAGATCTTCGGGACTGATCAGGTCTTCGAACTGCTTGAAACCCTGGCGGATGACCACCGGCTTTTGCTGCCAGTAGTGCTGCATGAAGTGGTCGAGCGTGAAATCGGTAAGCGTGAGTTGGAGCATGGGCGGCATTCGTGAGGACGGGGGATGGTAGCCGCGCGCGGCCCGGCGCGCACCCGCTATCTCACCGTGTCTTGATGTGGCGCAAGCTGCCCGGCGAATGAACCGTTTTGGGTACTATGGAGACCATTTTTCGCCCATGAACGGGCTCCAACGGAGGTAACTATGTTCAGTCATGTGATGGTCGGTGTGAATGACCTTGAGGTTTCCAAAAAGTTCTACGACGCGCTCTTGGGTACGCTGGGTATTGCGCCCGGCGTCGCCAACAAGAACCGTTACTTCTACCGCAGCCCCACCGGTACGTTCGGCATCACCACCCCCATCAACGGCGAGCCGGCCACACGCGGCAACGGCAGCACCCTGGGGTTCACCATGCAGTCGCCCGAGCAGGCGGATGCCTTCCACGCGGCGGGCGTGGCCAACGGCGGCACCACGTGCGAAGAGCCTCCAGGATGGCGCGACGGCGCGGTGGGCAAGCTCTACCTGGCCTATCTGCGCGACCCTGACGGCAACAAGCTCTGCGCACTGCACCGCCCGGCCAAATAGACGGAAGTGCTCAGGCCTGCACGAGAGCCATGGCCGCGAGTTGCTGGGCGGTGGCGGCGTCGGCTGGCAAGAAGGTCTCCAGCGCCAACTCCTGCAAGGTGATGTCCAGGGGCGAGCCAAAGATGGTGACAGTACTGATGAAGCTCAGCACGCCATGGTCGGTTTGCAACTTGAAGGGCATCGCCACGCCGCGCGTTTCGCCCTGCAGGTGCAGGCTGTCGGGTGCGTGGTGCGGACTGAAGCCATGCAGCTCCGCAACCAGTGCCTGGAGGTGCGGGTCCTGGGTGTTGTCGATTTGAAGCTGCAGGCGCGCAAACAAGTGGTGCTTCCACTGCTGCAGATTCAGAATGCGCGGGGCCAGCCCTTGCGGGTGCAGGCTCAGGCGCAGCACGTTCAGCGGGGGCTGCAACAGCTCTGGCGCCACGCCCTGCAAAAACAGCGGAACCATACGGTTGGCAGCCACCAGGTTCCAGTGCCGGTCCATGGCCAGCGCGGGGTTGGGTTCGTGGCAGCGCAGGATCAAGTCGACCGCGGCGCGCGCCTCGGCCATGTCGGGGTGGTCCAGTGGGCGCTCGCGGTACATGGCGGCATAGCCGGCGCTGGTGAGCAAGGCATTGCGTTCGCGCAGTGGCACATCCAGCCGCTCGGCCAAACGCAGCACCATGTCGCGGCTGGGCACCGAGCGGTCGGTTTCCAGGAAGCTCACATGCCGCGTCGATATGTCGGCCTGGTGGGACAAATCCAGCTGGCTCAAGCGTCGGTGCTGGCGCCAATGACGCAGGTGTTGGCCAAAGCTGCGATGGGAGGCTGCGGTGCTGGGCTGCGTTGGGGGCAAGGCGGACATGCGCCGATGTTAACGGCGCTGGACCACAACGCAGTGCGTGGGCCATGACCTGGGAGGTAATGGACTGGCAGCGCCCTGGCGCGCAGCATCGGGTCTTCTGCAATCCAACCAGGAGTCCACCATGGCCAGCTACGCCCCCTCAACCACACCATTCACCCCAACGCCTGCAACACGTGCGCCACGCTACCCCGCATGGTTGCGCACAGTGCTGTGGGTGGATGGCCTGACCGGGCTCGCGTCCGGCGCGATGCAACTCACCGCTGCGCAGTGGCTGGGCGATCTCTACGGATTGCCCGCGACGCTGATCCAGCTCAGCGCGGTGATCGTGCTGGTGTTTGTGGCGCTGATCGCAGCCTTGCTCGCCAGGCCTGAACCCTCGGCATGGGGCCTGCGCGCGCTGGTGGTGGGCAACGGCGCGTGGGTCGTTGCCAGCATCGCCGTCGCGGAGTACGTGCCGACCATCACCACGCTGGGATTGGCCTACGTGCTCTTACAGGCGGGGTTTGTTGCGCTACTGGCGTACCTGCAAGGCCGGGCGGCCTGGGGTTCGCCCAAATAGACATTCAGTTCGGGGCCTGTTTGCCACGCCACTCAAACACGTGGCGGCTGCACACACCGGAACGTCACATTCAAGCGGCGGCGCCCCAGCAGCGCATGCTCGCCATCGGCCAGCGCGTTGACGCCGTGATAGGCCAGCCGCGACGGACCGCCCCACACCACGACGTCACCGTGCACCAACCGGTAGCGTTGCGGGCGGTCCTTGCGGCTGGGGGTGCCAAACAGAAACACCCCGGGCAAACCCAGCGACAGCGAGACGATAGGGGCGCGCAGGTCCAACTCGTCCTTGTCCTGGTGCAGCGAGAGTTTGGCGCCGGGCACGTATGCGTTGATCAACGCGGCATCGGGCGCAAAGCGCGGGTAGCCCGCCTGTGCGGCGGCGCGCCGGGCCAGGTCCAGCAGGCACGCCGGCATGGCCGGCCAGGGCTGGCCCGAGAGCGGATCACACGCGCTGTATCGGTAACCGCTGGCGCTGGAGACCCAGCCCAGCGCGCCGCAATTGCTCATGGCCACCGACATGGTGTAACCGCCAGGCGTTTGCAAATGGCGCAACGGGGCGTGCTGGATGACGGACTCGATGGCCTGCAACAGGGCGGGTGCTTCATCGCGGGCAAAGCCGTGCAACAACACCGCGCCGGGCGCGATGGGCTGCGGGGTGGCATCGGGTTGCGGAGGCAGGTCGTCGAAGAGTTCCATCGCGTAGTCGTTTGCACAGCCGGTTGTTGAAATGTATACTGTATTTTTGCACAGTACAACACCAGCTGCAACCATGCCCATCACCCCGGACACCCTGCGCCGCTATGCCATCGCGCGCACCCTGTTTGCGCCCACCACCTTGCCCAAGGCCATCGCCAAACTGGGCTTTGTGCAGGCCGACCCGATACGCGCCCCGGCGCGCGCGCAAGACCTGACGCTGCGCCACCGCGTCAAGGGCTACCGCGCCGGTGACTTGGAGCGGCGCTACGCCGCGCTGGACATTGAAGAAGACTTCTTCGTCAACTACGGCTTCCTGCCGCGCGCCACGCAGGCGCTGATGCACCCGCGCACACCGCGCACGGCGCTGACCCCGGCGCGGCGCAAGCAGATGGATGCGGTGCTGGAGTTTGTGCAGGCGCACGGCGTGGTGCACCCGCGCGCGGTGGACGCGCACTTTGCCCACGGCAAGTCGCAGAACTGGTTTGGCGGCTCCAGCAATGCCAGCACCCAACTGCTGGACGACATGCACTACCGCGGCCTGCTGCGCATTGCGGGGCGCGCCAGCGGCGTGCGCACCTATGCCGAGCGCATTGCGCCAGAAGCTGTATCGGATGACCCCCAACAGGCCCTGGACGCGCTGGTGGATGTGATCGTTCACAAATACGCACCGTTGCCCGAGCGATCCCTGAGCGAGCTGATCAGCCACCTGCGCGGCGGCGCACCGCAGTGGGCCCATTTGCGCCGCGACGCCCTGGCGCGTGCCAAGGCGCGCCTGGCCAGCGCCACCGTCGATGGCCAGACCTACTACTGGCCCACGTCCGAAAACCCGGCATCGCGCCGCCATGCGCCCGATGAGGTGGTGCGCCTGCTGGCCCCGTTTGACCCGCTGGTGTGGGACCGCCGCCGCTTCGAGCACCTGTGGGGCTGGGCCTACCGCTTTGAGGCCTACACGCCCGCGCCCAAACGCGTGCGCGGCTACTACGCGCTGCCGCTGCTGTGGCACGACCAGGTCATCGGCTGGGGCAACGTCGCCGTAGTGGACGGCGCCTTAACTGCCGACCTGGGCTACGCGGCAGGCAAGCCACCGCGCGGCACCGCGTACAAGGCAGCGCTGGCCGACGAGCTGGACCGGCTGCGCACCTTCCTGCACCTGGAAGCCCCCTAGATCTCAGCGCTCCTCCACGGCGCCTTTACTACGCTTTTGATAGCACATGAAGCAGACTTTACGAGGGCTAGAGCCCCTTTTCAACCATATCCAACAGCCGCTGGCCAAACATTTCAAAGTGTGGCCCCACCGGAGCGGCCAGCGGGCCATCGACCACCAGCATGGCCAGGCCGTGCACCGCGGACCACGCCAGTATCTCGGCACCCGGCCGCTTGGCGGCGGGCATGACACCGGCCTGCACCAGTCCGTCCACCGCGTCACACAGCAGCTCATAGGGGTTGCGCCCGCCGGGGCCGGCCGTGGGCCACTCGGGGGTGGCCTGGATCAGCTTGTCAGACGCGGCGAACGCGGTGCGGAACAAGCCGGTCTCGGTCTTGGCAAAGCGCAGGTAGGCGGTGCCCACCGCGCGCAGACATGCGCGGGCGCGCTCTGGCGGCGACAGGTTGACCGGCACGGCGGCCAATTCATCTTCCATGGCCTTGGCTCCCGCCTGCAAGGCCGAGGCGCGCACCGCCTGCAACAGCGCCTGCTGGCTGGCGAAGTGGCGATAGGCCGCGTTGGGCGCCACACCGGCGCGGCGCGTGGCCTCGCGCAGCGTGACGGCGGCGGGCCCACCGTCGCGGGCCAGCGCAATGCCGGCCTCCAGCAGGGCACGGCGCAGGTCGCCATGGCGGTAGGTTTTGCGTGCAGCGGGGGTGGAAGGTGCGGGCATAAAAGGCAATGTGGACACTGTCCATTATCTATGCTATTCTTTTTGTGTACGCCGTCCACAATTGAATTCACCAGGAGGACAACAACCCATGCCCAAACCCCACAGCGTTGAACTACACCGCGTCATCCGCGCCCAACCGGAGCGCATCTACCGGGCTTTTCTGGAGCCCGCCGCCATGGCCAAGTGGCTACCGCCCTACGGCTTCACCTGCACGGTGCACCACATGGACGCCAAGCCGGGCGGCACCTTCAAAATGTCGTTCACCAACTTTGGTACCGGCAACGGCCACAGCTTTGGTGGCGAATACCTGGAGCTGGTGCCAGGGGCCAGCATTTGCTACACCGACAAGTTTGACGACCCCAACTTGCCCGGCACCATGAAGACCACCATCACCCTCAAGCCCGTGATGTGCGGCACCGAAGTGAGCATCGTGCAGGAAGACCTGCCCGAGGTCATTCCCGTGGAGATGTGCTACCTGGGCTGGCAAGAGTCACTGGCACAGCTGGCCACATTGGTTGAGCCGCAAATTCCGGATTGAACACACAAGGAGAACACCATGAAAGTTGAACCCTATCTGTTTTTCAACGGCCGCTGCGAGGAAGCCATGGCCTTTTACAAGGAAGCCATTGGCGCGGAAGTGACCTTCCAGATGCGCATGGACGAAGCACCCGATCCTCCTCCACCCGGCGCCATCCCCGAGGGCTTTGGCAACAAGATCATGCACGCCAACCTGCGCATTGGCAGCACCATGCTGATGGTGTCGGACGGCAACAGCAATATGCAGCCCACGTTCAACGGCTTCACCCTGTCTCTGTCAGTGGACGATGCAGCCGAGGCCGAACGCACGTTCAACGCGCTGACGCAAGGCGGCGGCAAGGTGACGATGCCACTGGGCAAGACCTTCTGGTCCCCCGCCTTTGGCAAGCTGGAAGACAAATTTGGCGTGGGCTGGATGGTGATCGTGCCCTCACCGGACATGCCGTGAGCCATGCGCCAAGCGATGACGACAACGACGGTCACCACTTACCACGGCAGTTGCCACTGCGGCCAGGTCCAATTTGAGGTGGACGGCGAACTGACCGGCGCCATGGACTGCAACTGCTCCATCTGCCAGCGCAAGGGCTCGCTGCTGTGGTTTGTGCCACGCGCCCAGTTGCGCCTGCTCACCCCGCCCGAGGCCCTGCGCAGCTACACCTTCAACAAACACGCCATCCAGCACCAGTTCTGCCCCACCTGCGGCATCCACCCCTTTGGCGAGGGCACGGACCCGAAGGGCAATGCGATGGCGGCGGTGAATGTGCGCTGTTTGGAGGGGGTGGATGTGTATGAGATTCCGGTGCGTTTCTACGATGGGCGGGCGGTGTAGGCGCTTCATCAAACAGAAGCAAAAATAACGTTTTTGCTTCCTAATAAGGATACAAATAATTGACACTTGCTTCCTTATAGGCAATCATACTGACTTCTATTGACTGCCTATAGGCTAGCGACATGTCCTCTGAATTCCAGCATCTTCGGGTAGAACAACTCCAGGCAGCGCTGAAGGCGTATGAGATTCTGCTGACGAAACGGGCACCGTCGCGCGGCTGGCTGAAAGAAATCCGCGAGGCTCTCGGTCGCACAGAGCGTCAACAAGCCCAACGCCTGGGCATCTCGGGCTCCACGCTGCACAAGTCTGAGCAATCCGAGGCAGAGGAACGCATCTCGCTGGGCCAGCTGCGTAAGCTGGCCGATGGCCTGGACTGCGAGCTGGTTTACGCCCTTGTGCCCCGCAGGCCCCTGCCGGAGGTGGTGCAGGACCGTGCGAAGCAACTGGCGAAGGAAGAGGTGTTCGGCGTGGCGCATACCATGGGCCTGGAAGACCAAAGGCCCACGGACGAACGCATCCAAAAGCAGGTGGCCCGTCGCGCTGAAGAGCTGCTGCGCGGGAAGTGGTCCAACCTATGGCGCTAGACCTCGACGCTCCCGACGAGCAAGACGGGCAGACCCCGCTGGACCCGGATGAAAAGGCGGGACTGATCCCAAGGCACATCGAAACCAAGGGTGCGCTCAATGATTGGGAGCAGGAAAACATCCTTCAAGCCACCAAGTGGCTCTGGCGGGCCAAGATTCCAGAAGTGCTATCGGAGAGCTTTTGCCGGGATTTGCACCGAAGGATGTTCAACAAAACGTGGAAGTGGGCGGGCACGTTTCGCAAATCGGACAAGAACATCGGTTGCGATTGGGCCTTGATCGCGGTCAAGCTGAATCAACTGCTCGGCAATGCGCGCTATTGGGTCGAAAACAATACGTTTCCACCGGACGAGCTAGCCGCCCGGTTTCACCATGCCTTGGTTTGGATACATCCGTTCCCCAACGGAAATGGCCGCCATTCACGCATGATGGCCGACGCGTTGCTGAAGCAATTGGGGCGGCCAGTTTTCAGCTGGGGCAGCGACTCAAACCTGGTCAGCGCCAGCGCGGTGCGGGCTCGGTATCTCGGTGCATTGCGCGCCGCGGACCAAGGTGACTTTGCGGATTTATTGGTTTTTGTGCGTAGCTAAAACTGCTGGAAGCTCCGGCCCCTATTCGCGCTGACAGCGGTCAATACTCCGTTTTTGATAGCACCTCGCGCATATTTCACGAGGGCTAACGGCACGTTTTGTTTGCATAAACCCCACACCTTGAGCAAACCCCCTGGCCGCATGTCAACAAAGTTGGCATGATGGTTACATAACAAAACAAATTCACTCTCAGGGGGGTGTTTCCGGGATGGCAACTCTCATTCCTTCCATCAGCACGTGTGCCTCACGCATGACCAGCGGTGGGCGGCGCGTGGCCCAGCGGCTCCAAAACAAGTTGCCCAAAATGATTGCACTCTGTGCTCGGAGTCCATATTTGTCTCTATCGCAGCATCTTTTAAGCGTTGACATGGCAGCGAACGTCTATTGCAGATTGGAAATTGTGACTATGTGCTCGACCATCAGAATAGTTCTGAACAAGAACCTGGACTTACCCAAGGAGTGAAGATGAATGAAGGAAATGTTGATATCAAACGTGCCATTAACGCGGTTTCCGACGTAATCCAGAACCGCCCACTACCTCTAAGGGAGTTCGATCAGATTTACATGAAGGCAGGAGACATGGTCTTGCAGACAAGTCTGATTGCCCAGAGATTTTCTGGGAAGAAGCTCGTCTTTATTGGCGATGGCGACAGCATTAGCCTTTGCATCGCGTACCTGATGCACAGGAAGGTGCTTGATGTTGGCCCATCTGAGATCCTTGTATTGGATTTTGATCAACGGATGGTTAACGCAGTTACTCGCTTTGCGGATCGAGAGCGTATCTCTCATCTCATCAGTGCACGTCTGTATAACTGCATAGACGAGCTACCCAGTGAATTGCTGGGGGCATATTCCGCTTTCTATACAAATCCCCCATGGGGCGCTAGCAACGCAGGGGAAAGTGTGAAGGTATTTGCTGAGCGAGGCATGGAGGCCTGCGGTAGCGACGCAGTAGGCGTAGTTGTTATTGCGGATGACTTCACAGTACCCTGGTCCAGAAACGTCCTTTGGGAAACACAGGACTTCGCATTAAAGAACGGGTTCTACGTCCAAGAGATGCAAACGAATCTTCATGAGTATCACTTGGACGATGCCCCCGACTTGCGCTCATGCAACCTATTTTTTAGATCCCGTCCGGACCGGGTGCCTGCAAACAAGAGTTACGAGTTGCATGGAAGCCGTTTAGAAAGTTTCTATGGGCTCAAAAAGAATCTTCGTGTGAAGTATGTACGAGAGACAGCAAGAGTTGACTATGGGATGGCACCTGACGGGACTTACTCGATCGAAACCTTGGAGAAATAACATGCACAAGCAAGAATTAGTTACTGGCAATCCATTCATCTATATGAAAGTAGGTGTGCACGCAAGTGAGGATCTGACGAGCATTATTAAGCGTAAACGGGAAGAAATCGCCAAAGCTGGAGTAGCTTTTTGGGGCTACGGCGGCAATACATGTCACCCACTTACTGCAGTCCAACCTTTTGTAGAGGAGGCTGTCAAAGGTGGTCTCGCCGTCCACCTATTAATGCAGGAAATAAAATCAAACCATTTCGCGGACCCAATCCGAGCTGATAGCGCAAGCTCGGATGGGGTTACGTACACAAAAATACATCCGGATATTCATGTGCTTGGCTCTCGCTATGCGCTTGTGATCGACAGTTTGGATGAAACGGAAGTGGCTGTTCACCTGGACCAGACAAGAGTAGGCATTGGCCGGCTTATGGGGAATACAGGTGACAGCTACCTAAGAGGGCGAGTTGATAAAGCATGCCTGATTTACTCACCAGACTTACCGAGTATTGGTAGTCCAGAAATTAAGCTTGTCCTATCTGCAAGGCTCGCTGCGCCTTACGCAGTGATTCTCAAGTAGCGGTTATGGAGGATACGTTTTCAGCCAGCCCGGTGCTACGCTTTCGATTTGCTCCCGGATGAGGAAATCCAGCAACTGTGTGAAGACCTCCGCCCCTCTGCTCCCGTACTCTTGAAACGCTTGCGAAATTGTGGTGTCGGCATACGGAGCCGCTTGAACCGCCTTCTTCACTCGATTGAGTCCATGCTTCTTGCATAGTCGGGCAATGATTTGTTCAAAACAAACCAATCTACCTTTCACACTTTTCAAGCTGGCTTCTCCCCGTAACGCATCGGGCAATGATCGAATTGCTCTTTTATCACCCGTTGCAACATCAGGTGTTTTTCTGTGAATGGCAACGGCAATGAGTCCTACCTCTCCCTCATCCAAGTCCAACTCGTTTTCCAGTGCAAACTTCATAATTGCCGCAGCGGTCAACACTTCCATTTCCGTGGGCTCGATTTCAGCAATACCCTTCAGAATTACTGCAAGCCTGTCTGAACTGGCGTCGTCGCGCATAAATGCGAGTCTCCGTGCGAGCGAAGTCTTTCCCATGTAACGGAGCATGTGACCGAGTGAGCCTACCTCTTCCGATGGGGTGTCAATCGCGGCCAGCGCGTCGTCATAGGCGGCCATCTGGGCCAACTTTATAACTACGTCGTTGTCAATTAGAAGTGTGAGTTGCTTCATGTAGGAGCGACGGCTTGCAGAAACGCCAACGACTCGGCATCCTCCGTCGATTGAATCTGACTCCAGAGCACCTCGTTCACAAGATGTGAAGGTTTCTCTTCCTGATCAGGAATGTGCTTAATTGCGGACATTGCTAAAGCCCAATCACCAGTGGCATCCGCAAAGCAAAGCACTACGTGACCTGGATCTATGCCTAACTTCTTTCCGGTAGCCATGGCTATGCGCGCCAACTCATTTGCATTCCCTTGCGTTCCACCAAGCCCACGGTCTACGCGAAAATGAGCATTGCCGGTCAATAGTTCTTCCGCAAACTCGTCCGCTGCATTCTCCTCATCGTCGTCAACAAGCTCTTGAGGATCGTTGGCCGGGTCAGCAGGATCGGCGTCAATGATCGCAGTGGTGTTTGCCAAATGCCCGAGCACTATGTGCCCCAACTCGTGTGCAACATGAAACATATATTGAGCAGGGGGGCCGGACTCGCGGGCAACTAAGATAGCGTGCCGACGACCAATTCTTACCGCCATTGCGGTTATTCCCTTAGTTTGAGCAGGGAAAAGTTGCAAATGCAACACCGGAATATCTAGCGACCAACATAAAGTCAAAACGTCACCGAAACCCAGATACTCGCGCCCCGAAGCGAGAACGGATTCGCGCAACTCAGCGGCAGTGAATTTTGGCAAGTCGCCCATCCCACTACTGGTTACTGTGAATAATATCCGCGACACACCCACGGCAAAACCAGTCAAAGCATCACGCCTGACTCCTGCACCTAAACGTAGATGCTTGAACTTCACTGGTCCTGAATGAAGAAATCCAAGCGGCACTCGATCATCCATCAATGCAACTGGATCGAGATTCAGTCGGCGCGCCAATAGCAACCTCGTGAGCATCTGACCGGATGACGACTCATCTTCTTCCTCAACCCATCCTGTAGGCAAGGATGCACGGACGAATGCATCAGAGAAGCCAGCTTGGCCCAGGCGTGTAAGTAAGTCCTGAGTTTTTGACATTTCTAGTGTTTTGCGGCATGCACCACATCATTGGTAGCTCGAATTATTGCCGCTAGCGCCTCCGCGTGCCTTTAATGCTTGCATTAGCACGTCACTGGAAGTTGGATCAAGTCGCCGTGATTTTCTTGAATTCTCATTTGCATATTTGCATAATTTCTTAAATGCCCCACCATACGTTTTCGGGACACTAGAAAGAACTCGCGATACAGTGCTCTGACTGACGCCGGCGGCGATCCCTATATTCGCTTGATTGGACTTATTTTCACCACAAAATTGCAGCAAATTCGCCCATTCGCGCTCCAAATTTATCTTGACTTTCGATGACATTGCCGTCATCATAACTGCATATTTGAATATGTGCAAAAAGCATGAAAAACAGTAACCAATCGCAAACCTTTCCTCAAAAATTTTGCTGGACAAAGTTCGGGGCAGAAGCCGGAGAGTCCCTGGAAAATATCCTGGCCCGGAAGGAGCTGGAGCGGATCGCGAATGACGGTGTCTTTCTTTGGGGTATCGGAAATAGTGTGGCTCCTGGTCTTAGGATGTTGGTCCAAATTGAAGATACTCCACGCGTAGTTTTTTCCCCTATGCGATCCGCTGCGAAAGCGATCGATATCTCACCACCTTCTATTGTTGAATGGATAAGGGCGCGAGGCCTTGGGGGGCAAGAATGGGATATACCAAGCGGTTCAACTGTTACTAGTCGGGGAGCTTCATCAAAAGCGGAGGCAAAGAGAAAACATTACGCATTGGTTTGCCATTCCGCAGTCCCTTTACACCACGAAAACCATCAGCGGGAGCTCGACTTCGGGGATCTACGCAATCTTAGTAGCGGCGGTCCCTTGGGGTTCTCTCAAGTGACGTCAGTTGTCCAAACACTTGAAAACCCAACTTCAACGGGAACCAAATATCCTGTGGGTTTTATGGCCGAACTGGTCTACCCATATTTTCTAGAGCTGAGTGATCCAGTACCCGTCAAACCGGGAAACTATGCACGTAAAACTAGTCGAAAGATTCAAAGAGAGTTTGAAATGACCTTCACGTGAAGCTCAATCAGTGGCGCCTTCTGCATGCGCGCATAAGAATGAAAGAGAAGTGGCGGCTGAAGCCCGCACCTTGTTAAGTGAGCTTAACGCATTCAATTGTGATCTCAAGCAGCTGCGACGGATCTATGCCGCTGTCAATCAAATAACATGGCTTTCCAAGCATGGCTGCATACTGAACGGCCAAAGAGTTTTGGAGGTTGCTGTGCATATCGGCCTCAGCCACACTTACATTTGGACGGCCGGCAGCATGTTCCGCAATTCGCGCAATGATGGTCTCCGCAGATGCATATAGACAAACAATTACGTCTGGTTGAAGTCTTGACAACATAGCGCCAGAGAATGGTGTTACTCGAAAGCCATATCGCTCTTTGGTTACTGCGTGCGAATCGATCACTATTGACCTTGAATTGCGAACATCAGAAACCAGCTTTGTCAACTTCACATCAACTGCGTCAACGTCTTCTGGCGAAATGAGAATAGATGATTGACGCCGAATGTCGTCTTCTGACACTCCAGAGTCCGTTTTTGATTCAACATACTTTCTGAGTTCTTGACTATAAGAAAACAGGTCAAGATCCGAAAACCGATTCGCTAATGCGCGTCCCAAGCTAGATTTTCCGGTAGCAGGTGCACCGGTCAGGTAGATTACTTTTCCCATACATTCTTTTCAGTGGAAAACCCTATTTCGTATTCGGATTGGCGGACCGGCCAATGCTCTCGCAATTGCGCAAATCTTTCCCCGCCCCCAATCGCGAAGATCATCGCCGTTGGTTGCCATATTCGGCATCAATGTAAACCCAATATGAAGCCTAAAGCTCTTTGGTGCATCAACGTGAAGCTGAGATTGATGACGGAAACCGTCGCGCAGTTCATTTTCTACTCTTAACTAGGATTGAGTCGTGAACTCTTTCGCCAGGACCACCGCACCTTTTTTTTGCCATCGACATGTCCCATGCGCTCTCCTTACTGCGCACCTCAAGCCCAGCAACACGGTTGGCTGATTGCCAATGTGTTGGCCGACAGCCTGGGCTACACCCCGTTTTCACGCTTAAACCCATCCTCCCGCTGCGCCCGCACCGCCAGCACAAACACCGTGTCAATCGCCGCCACATAGCGGTACAGCGCCACATAGCCACGCGTGGCACGACCGATGACGAGTTCGCGTTTGCCGTCTTTCACGGGTCGCCCAATCTGGGGGCTATGGGTAAGGATTTGGATGGCCTCCAGAATTTCGCCAATGCTCTGGGTCACTTGACCAATTTGCGTGAGGCGGACTTGCGGGTGGGCTCACCATTCGCCCGCGCGGCGAGGTAGGCTTTTGCGTCATTCCACGGCACGGTCTTGCCGTTGGCTTGAATGGTGGCCCAGCGCTGGTCGGCCACTGCGTTGAAGGCATTGTCCAGCTCCACTTGCTCCACGGTTTGGGAGATGGCGTCCAGAATGAAATCATGGGCAGTCTTGCCAGCGTGCTGTGCGGCGGCGGCTACACGGGCTTTGAGGTCGTCTTCCATTCGGATGGTGGTTGTGGACATGCTGCATGTCTCCTGGTGCAGGGGAAATGGTAGTGCTTTCGTGCTACAGATTGAGACTTGAACATTCCACTCTTTCATCCGCTACGCTGTGACCATTTCCACCCCACTCAGGAGCCCCCATGCAACTCGGCTACACCATCCTCTACGTGCCTGACGTACCCGCCACGCTCAAGTTTTACGAGGCCGCCTTCGGGCTCACCAGGCGGTTTCTGCATGAAAGCGGTGACTATGGCGAGCTGGAAACCGGCAGCACGGCGCTGGCGTTTTCCAGCCATAGCCTGATGCAGCAGTTGGGCAAGAACCCTCAGGCCGCCAAGCCCGAAGCTCCCTGCTTTGAGATTGCGCTGTGCACCCCGGACGTAGCCGCCGCGCTGGAGCGCGCCCTGGCCGCCGGGGCCACACCCATGCGCCCGGTGGAGGTCATGCCCTGGGGCCAGACGATTGCCTATGTGGCCGACATCAACGGCTTTTTGGTAGAGCTCTGCACGCCCATGGCGTAAAGCAAAAGCTAATTTTTCTGGCTGAGCCGTATTTCTGCAAATACACATCACTTTTTGAGCCGTATTGTTCAAAGTACACCTCATGC
>Ga0208636_100237_pt1 | contig 15379 bp, 11 predicted proteins | sample LakWasM103_HOW12_2_FD_183921 | JGI IMG/M metagenome (GOLD analysis project Ga0208636, IMG submission 183921) | Freshwater sediment methanotrophic microbial communities from Lake Washington under simulated oxygen tension - Sediment Metagenome... | ecosystem: Environmental > Aquatic > Freshwater >... | reverse complement strand
ACCGAATTTTTTTGCCATAGTCATTGTGATTGCCGCTGTAAGTGTCGTCTTACCATGGTCAACGTGACCGATTGTACCGATGTTTACGTGCGGTTTATTACGCTCAAATTTTTCCTTAGCCATTAGATTCTCCTCTAATAATTAAATATAGATCCCTTTCTTTTCCAAAGTAGATTTAGCCAATTCTGTAGGCATTTCAATATAACACTTAAACTTCATCGTAAAGCTCGCTCTTCCTTGAGACTTAGATCTCAAGTCGGTACTGTAACCGAAGAGTTCAGCCAGTGGGACTTCGGCAGAGATAAGATCTTTATTCTGCTTAATACCCATCGTGATGATTTTTCCGCGTTTTGCATTTATGTCTGAAATAACATCACCTGTATAGTCCTGAGGTGTAACAACTTCAAGATCCATCACAGGTTCTAATAATTTCACGCCGGCTTTTTTACAGGCATCTCTGAAAGCTGCAGATACTGCGATAGCATATGCCACTTCCGTAGATTCGTTTTCGTTGAAATCTGCATCAACTAAAGTTGCTTTAATATTCAAAAACGGATACCCAGCTAGCATACCACCAGGCGCAGTATCCAACACAGATTTTTTTATTGAATCAATAAAATTTTGTGGAAGCTTCTTATTTGATACCGTTGATTCAAATAAAACACCCGCTTGGTAATCAATTGGCTCAACTTTTATTGTTGCCTGACCAAATTGCATTTTTCCAGCCAGGTCTTTATGGAAAATTCCTTCTGCCGTAGCACTGCCAGAAATACTTTCTCTATAAGAAACCTGTGGTTTACCAACTCTTATTCCAACGTTGAATTCTCGCTGAAGACGATCAGCAATAATTTCCAGGTGAAGTTCACCCATTCCATAAATGAGGAGCTGGCCTGTTTCCTGATTAGATCTATATGAGAAAGATGGATCTTCATTTTTAAGCTGGTCCAGAGTGCTCAGGAGCTTTTTTTCATCGTTAGCCGTCTTTGGCTCAATGGCTACCGAGATAACAGTCTCTGGGAACTCCATAAGATCGTAAATGATAGGCTTATTTTCAGTACAAAGAGTTTCACCTGTCGTTGTGTCTTTTAAGCCCGCAATTGCGACAATATCACCAGCATAGGCTTCTTGAATCTCTGTTCTCTTGTCTGCGTGCATTTGGAAAATCTTATTTACACGTTCACGCTTCTTTTTTAGAGCATTGTAAACTTGCTGTCCTGTTTCTAATTTTCCCGAATAAATTCTTAGGTAAGTTACACTTCCTACAAATGGATCAGTCGCAATCTTAAAAGCGATTCCACTGAACATATCATCCACTTCTGGCTTTCGAGTTTCAGTTTTCTCAGGATCCTTTAAGCTGTGGCCCTTAATCTCCCCTCTATCTGTAGGCGAAGGGAGGTATTCAACAACTGCATCAAGAAGAGGCTGAACCCCTTTATTTTTAAAAGCTGATCCGCAAAGAACAGGAATAAAATTATGAGCAATAACGGCTTTTCGTAAGGCTGCTTTGATGACTGCAACAGATGGTGTTTCTCCCATCAATATAAGATCAGTTAATTGTTCATCATATTCAGAAAGAGCATCCAAGAGCTCATCTCTGTAAAGCTGAGCTTCATCAACTAGCTCGGCTGGAATTTCTTTTGTTTCTACTTTTGAGCCTAGGCTTTCAGACGGGAAATAAAGAGCCTTCATCTCGATTAAATCAATTAATCCAGTGAAGTTTTCTTCTGCGCCAATTGGTCTTTGAATAGCTGCAGCTTTTTTATCTAACTTCTCTCTAATCTCAACAACACAGTTATCGAAATCAGCACCCATACGGTCCATCTTATTAACGAAAGCGAGACGCGGTACTTTGTATTTATCAGCTTGCGCCCAAACAGTTTCCGATTGAGGCTCAACACCTGAAACTGCATCGAAAACGCCAATAGCACCGTCAAGAACTCTTAGAGATCTCTCAACTTCAATAGTGAAGTCCACGTGGCCAGGAGTATCGATAATGTTAATAGTATTGCTTAACCAGCGACAAGTTGTCGCTGCGGATGTGATAGTAATACCTCTTTCTTGCTCCTGGATCATCCAATCCATCGTTGCAGTTCCATCGTGAACCTCACCGATCTTGTGACTTTTTCCAGTGTAGTAAAGGATTCTTTCGGTAGTCGTAGTTTTACCGGCATCAATGTGGGCCATGATTCCGATGTTACGAATTTTGTCGATTTGTTGCTTAGAACTCATATTTTTCAAATAAAAAGAGCTCCCCTTTCGGGGAGCTCTTCAATTAAAGTAATTTTTTAAAAACTACCACTTAAGGTGAGCGAAAGCCTTGTTAGCTTCAGCCATTTTGTAAACGTCTTCACGTTTTTTAACCGATCCACCTCTGTTTTGAGAAGCATCGATAATTTCATCAGCAAGTTTTTGCATCATTGTTTTACCACTTCTTTCAGAAGCGTAATCTCTTAACCAACGAAGAGCTAGAGACTGACGACGAGCTGGACGAACTTCAACTGGAATTTGGTAAGTAGCACCACCAATACGGCGTGACTTAACTTCTACAGCTGGCTTAATGTTTGATAGAGCTTTTTTGAAAACTTTCAAAGGCTCTTCATTTGTTTTTTCTTGGATTACATCTAGAGCTCCGTAGAAGATTTTCTCAGCTACAGATTTCTTTCCACCAATCATAAGTGTATTGATGAATTTTGTGATGACTACATCTTGGAACTTTGGATCAGGAAGAACTTCTCTGATATCCGCTTTTCTTTTTCTTGACATAAAATGCTCCTCTTCACCCCCTGCTGTTATTAGCAAGGAATTACTCTCTCTAAATCACTTAGAGCAAAATAGAGAGTGTGTTAAAAAAATTTATTATTTTTTCGGTCTTTTAGCGCCGTACTTAGAACGACCTTGTCTTCTCTTATCAACTCCAGTTGCATCTAGTGCACCACGGATAGTGTGATAACGAACACCCGGTAGATCTTTTACTCTTCCGCCTCTGATTAGAACGATAGAGTGCTCTTGAAGGTTGTGACCTTCACCACCGATATATGAAGTAACTTCGAAACCTGATGTAAGCTTAACTCTACATACTTTTCTCATCGCTGAGTTCGGTTTCTTAGGAGTTGTAGTATAAACTCTAACGCAAACACCGCGTCTTTGAGGACAAGACTTCAAAGCTGGTGATTTAGTTTTCGAGTATTTATCCTCGCGTCCCTTTCTGATTAACTGATTAATTGTAGGCATTTTCCAACTGCTCCTTAACTGCTCAACATCTGCAAAAAATACTAGGTAGATTCTTTATCAAAAGTTTCTACCTAGTACAAGTTTATTTTTAAAATTGTAACGTAGCTGCGTTCGCTACATCATCTTCATTAATTACGGCTTCATAGTTTCTGTAACGAGGAATACCTGAACCTGCTGGGATTAGGCGGCCCATAATTACGTTCTCTTTTAATCCACGAAGTGCATCGCTCTTACCTTCAAGGGCTGCTTGAGTAAGAACTTTTGTCGTTTCTTGGAACGATGCTGCAGAAATGAAAGATTCTGTAGTCAATGATGCTTTAGTGATACCCAGAAGAAGCGGCATCGCTTCAATTGGCTTTTCGCCACCAGTAACTAGTCTTTCGTTTGTTTCAGCAAGCTCTCCACGTGTGATTGAATCACCTGTGACAAAAGTAGAATCACCAGCATTAAGGACTTCGACTTTTTTCAACATTTGAGATGCAATTACCTCAATGTGTTTATCATCGATCTTAACACCTTGTAGACGGTAAACTTCCTGGATTTCATCAACGATGTATCTTGCAAGAGCTTTAACACCAAGAACGCGAAGAATGTCATGTGGATTTGATGGTCCATCCATGATTGGCTCGCCGGCTCTGATATAGTCGCCCTCGTTAACTACAACGTAACGTCCTTTTGGAACTACGTATGTCATTGGATCAGAACCATCTTCTGGACGAACGATGATTCTTCTATTTCCTCTAAGCTCTGTACCGAATTCGATCGTACCAGAGATGTCAGAGATCTGAGCAGCGTTTTGAGGTTTACGTGCTTCAAAGAGTTCAGCAACACGAGGAAGACCCCCTGTAATATCCTTAGTCTTTGTAGTTTCACGTTGAACTTTTGAAATCGCTGTACCAGCGTCAACTTTATCGCCGTCTTGAACGATGATGTTAGCACCAACTTGTAGACGGTAAGCTGCATATCTCTTAGTTCCTGGAACAAGAACTGGAGAACCATTTTCATCTACGATCACGATACGTGGTTGTAGAGAAGGGTTTTTCGATTCAATAACAACTCTGTGTGAAAGACCTGTAACGGCATCCACTTGCTCATTAACTGTTTGACCTACTACTAGATCTTCATATTTAACTGTACCTGATACTTCAGTCATAACTGGAATTGCGAATGGATCCCATTCAAGAATTCTGTCACCAACTGATACTTCCTGGCCTTGAGTAAAGAACAATCTAGAACCGTAAACAACAGGATATCTTTCTTTTTCAGCACCACGAGCGTCTTTTACAACAGCTTCACCGTTCTTATTCATAACGATGTTGATGCCTTCGTTTGTAGTAACATATTGAACGTTATCTAAGTGAAGTACACCAGCAGTACGAACTTCTGTTTTGTTAACTTGAGCACCAGCAGTTGCAGTACCACCAACGTGGAATGTTCTCATCGTCAACTGTGTACCTGGTTCACCGATAGACTGAGCAGCAATTACACCGACAGTTTCACCGATTGAAACAAGTTTACCGCGAGCAAGGTCGCGTCCGAAACAGTAAGCACAGAATCCGTGTCTTTCTTTACAAGTAAGAACAGATCTAACTTTAATTTGGTCAATCTCTTGGTCCTTAAGAACTTTAAGATCTTTTTCAGTCAACATGTAGTTACGTGGAAGAATTTCTTGTCCTTCAGCGTTTACGATTGCTTGAGCAATTACACGTCCCATTGCTCTTTCAGCAACGTGCTCTACTACTTCACCAGCTTCGATTCTTGAAGTCAGTGTAATACCATCAGTAGCACCACAATCAGTAGTTCTGATGATACCGTCTTGAGCAACGTCAACTAGACGACGAGTTAGGTAACCAGAGTTAGCTGTTTTAAGAGCTGTATCGGCTAGACCCTTACGAGCACCGTGAGTAGACGTAAAGTATTCAAGAACAGAAAGACCTTCACGGAAGTTAGATGTAATTGGAGTTTCAATGATCTCGCCAGATGGCTTAGCCATTAGACCCCTCATACCTCCAAGCTGTCTGATCTGCTGAGTAGAACCTCTGGCTCCAGAGTTCGCCATCATGTAAAGAGAGTTGAATGACGGAGCATTCATAGTTTCTTTACCGTCTTCAGACGTGAAAGTTTGAGTAGAAATTCTTTCGATAACTACTTTTGTAAGTTTTTCGTTTGTTTGTGCCCAGACGTCGACGATCTTGTTGTAACGTTCACCATCTGTGATCGAACCTTCGTTATACTCTTCAGTAATTTTTGCAACTTCTTTATGAGCTTCAGCAAGGATCGATGCTTTTTCTGCTGGAATAGTCATATCGTGAACGTTGATTGAGATACCCGCTTTTGTCGCGTACTCGTAACCAAGTCTCATGATAGCGTCAGCTAGCATTACCGTTTCTTTCTCTGTACCAACGCGGTAAGCGTGGTCGATAAGTTTACCAAGTTCTTTCTTACCAAGAATCTGGTTGATGTCTGAATATTTCAAACAACGAGGAACTGCATCCCACACGAATGTTCTACCAACAGTTGTTTCAATCATTGCGCCGTCGAGACGTACTTTGATTGGAGCTTGAAGGTGAAGGTTTCCTGAGTGGTAAGCAAATTGCGCTTCTTCTTTAGAAGCGAATACTTTGTTGTATCCACGAGCGTATGGACGAATTCTTGTCATGTAGTAAAGACCAAGAACGATATCCTGAGATGGAACGATAATTGGTGTTCCGTCTTTTGGAGAAAGAATGTTGTTTGTCGACATTGCTAGAATACGACATTCAACTTGAGCTTCAATTGAAAGAGGAACGTGAACGGCCATCTGGTCACCGTCGAAGTCAGCGTTGAAAGCTGTACATACAAGTGGGTGAAGTTGGATCGCTTTACCTTCAATCAGGATTGGCTCGAAAGCTTGAATACCAAGTCTGTGTAGAGTAGGAGCTCTGTTTAGTAGAACTGGATGCTCTTGAACAGCTTCTTCTAGGATATCCCAAACTTCTTGCTTTTGTTGGTCAACCATCTTCTTAGCTACTTTAATAGTAGTACAGTGACCTTTTTCAATTAGTTTGTTGTAAATGAATGGTTTGAAAAGTTCTAGGGCCATCAATTTTGGAAGACCACATTGGTGAAGTCTTAGTGATGGACCAACAACGATAACCGAACGACCAGAGTAGTCTACACGTTTACCGAGTAGGTTCTGTCTGAAACGTCCTTGCTTACCTTTTAGCATGTCTGAAAGTGAACGAAGTGGACGCTTGTTAGCTCCAGTGAACACTTTACCGCGACGGCCGTTATCAAATAGAGCGTCGACTGCTTCTTGAAGCATTCTCTTCTCGTTTCTGATGATGATTTCAGGAGCGTTTAGTTCTTTAAGTCTTCTTAGACGGTTGTTTCTGTTGATAACACGTCTGTAAAGATCGTTAAGATCTGAAGTTGCAAATCTTCCTGCTTCTAGTGGAACTAGAGGGCGAAGATCTGGTGGAAGAACTGGAATAACATCCATCATAAACCATTCAGGCTTATTTTCTGACTTAAGGATTGATTCAACAACTTTAAGTCTTTTGATGATTTTCGCGCGAGCCATTTCTGTTGTAGCAGCAGCTAGACCACGACGAAGTTCTTTGTTTACGATATCAAGGTCGAGCTTTCTAAGAAGTTCTTTAATCGTTTGACCGCCCATTCCGGCTTCAAACTCAATCCCTTGCTCTTTTAGTTCTTGGTATTGTTGTTCAGAAATTACGCGACCAACTTCAAGACCACCGTCAACATTGTCAGTAGCTGAAGAAGTTACAACGTAAGCTTCATAGTAAAGAACTCTTTCAAGTTCTTTTAGAGTAAGGTCAAGAAGAGCTCCCAAACGAGATGGAAGAGATCTTAGGAACCAAATGTGAGCTACTGGAGCAGCAAGTTCAATGTGACCTTGTCTTTCACGTCTAACTTTCGAAAGAGTTACTTCAACACCACACTTCTCGCACACAACTCCACGGTGCTTCATTCTTTTATATTTACCGCAAATACATTCATAATCTTTGATTGGTCCAAAGATTTTTGCACAGAAAAGACCGTCTCTTTCTGGCTTGAATGTACGGTAGTTAATTGTTTCTGGCTTTTTTACTTCACCAAAAGACCACTCTCTAATTGTATCTGGAGATGCCATTCTGATCGAAACAGCTTCTACGCTGATTGGATCTTTAGGCTTATCAAAAAAGTTCAACAAGTCTTTCATGTGTATTTTTCCTTGTGAGTTTTATTCTTTTATCTAGTAACAAGTAACCGGTAACTACAGAATGCGGGATTGCTCCCGCACAAACCTAACTAAAAGTTGATTCTTCTTCTGAATTTTCTTCAAGCTTGATGTCTAAGCAAAGTGCTTGTAGCTCTCTGATGAGAACGTTAAACGACTCTGGTAGACCTGGTTCAAGAACTTGCTCGCCTTTAACGATCGATTCATACATTCTTGTACGGCCGATAACATCATCAGACTTAACAGTTAAGAATTCTTGTAGTGTATAAGCAGCACCGTATGCTTCAAGGGCCCAAACTTCCATCTCTCCAAGTCTCTGACCACCGAACTGAGCCTTACCACCTAGTGGCTGCTGAGTAACGAGTGAGTAAGGACCTGTAGAACGAGCGTGGATCTTTTCATCAACAAGGTGGTGAAGTTTCAACATATACATAGCACCAACTGTTACGTCTTCTGAGAATACGTCACCAGTTTTTCCATCGAACAATGTTGTCTTACCTGACTTATCTAAATCTCCAAGTTCAAGCATTTCTCTGATGTCATCTTCTGATGCACCATCAAATACTGAAGTCGAGAAACGAACGCCTAGAGAAAGTTGTTCTGCAACTTCTTTTACTCTTTCGTCAGAAGCTTTTTTCAACCATTCTTTAACATCATCAGTTTTGTAGATCTTAAAGATATAGTCTTTTAGCTCGCTGATTTTTGCATTTTCTTCCATCATGGTTTTGATTTTTTCACCAAGACCACGTCCAGCCCATCCAAGGTGTAGCTCAAGCAACTGACCAATGTTCATACGTGAAGGAACCCCTAGTGGGTTCAATACGATTTCTACTGGAGTTCCGTCCGCTAGGAATGGCATATCTTCCGCAGGAACTACGTTAGAAATAACACCCTTGTTACCGTGGCGACCCGCCATCTTATCACCTGGCTGTAGCTTTCTCTTGATCGCTACATAAACCATAACTTTCTTAATTACTCCTGGAGGTAGCTCATCACCTTTGTGAAGTTTTGCAATCTCTTCGTTAGCTTTTTGGCGAACGCGAGTAATTCTGTTTCTTACGTCAGCGAAGTACTCTGAAAGTTTTTCTTCAAGAGCAGCTTCAAGAGGTAGGTAACCGATAAGTTCGAAAGGAATTGAAGCAAGGATTTCACCTGAAACCGTTACACCTTTTCCAAGAAGCTCTGTTGTACCGTCTTCTGAAATAAGTTTATCTGTAGTCTTAGCACCCTTGAACATTTCAGCGATTTTTTGAATTGCTGAAGTCTGGATAGCTTTGATCTCGATTCTTTCGTCACGACGGATAAGTGTCGTTTCGTGATCGATGATTTCTTTTGAACGAGCATCTAGTTCAACACCTTCTCTTGTGTAAACTTTAGCGTCGATTACTGTTCCGCGAACTGATGAAGGAACGCGAAGTGAAGTATCTTTAACGTCTCCAGCTTTATCACCGAAGATCGCTTTAAGAAGTTTTTCTTCCGGTGAAAGTTGTGACTCACCTTTTGGAGTGATCTTACCAACAAGGATATCCCCTGGCTTAATGATCGCACCAACGCGAATGATACCTGCTTCATCAAGATCTTTTAGAGCTTCTTCTGAAACGTTTGGAATATCGCGAGTGATTTCTTCTTTACCAAGTTTTGTATCGCGAGCTTCGATTTCAAAGCTTTCGATGTGAACTGAGGTAAAGACGTCACGAGCAAGAATGTTTTCATTGATTAGGATCGAGTCTTCGTAGTTGTATCCACCCCATGGCATGAACGCTACAAGAACGTTTTGACCAAGGGCCAAGTCACCTAAGTGAGTTGCTGGACCGTCAGCGATTACCATACCTTTAAGAACCATATCGCCTTCTTTTACGAGAGCTTTTTGGTTGTTACATGTATTTTGGTTCGTGCGCTGATATTTAGTAAGTTTGTATACGTCTACTCCAGACTCACCTTCAGTGAATTTATCTCTCTGAATTACGATTCTGTTAGAGTCAACGAAGATTACTCTTCCTGATTCTTTTGCGTAAACGATAGCACCAGAGTCGCGAGCAATAATTTGCTCAACACCTGTACCAACGATTGGAGCATCAGTTCTAACAACTGGTACTGCCTGTCTCATCATGTTCGATCCCATCAACGCGCGGTTAGCATCGTCGTGTTCTAGGAAAGGAATAAGTGATGTTGCAATCGAGATCATCTGAGTTGGAGAAACGTCCATCAGCTGAACTTCGTTAGCAGAAACGATCGTGAATTCCCCCGCTGAACGTGCAGCGATTTGATCACCATGGATTTTCTTGCCATCGATGTATTTAGCATCAACCTGAGCAATAACTTTTCCTTCCTCTTCGAAAGCTGAGAAATACTTAGGCGGCTGGATAGTTCTGTCTTCATTAATGATCTGGTAAGGAGTTTCAATAAATCCGTACTCAGATACGCGAGCATATGTAGCTAGAGATGTGATTAGACCGATGTTTGGTCCTTCCGGTGTTTCTACCGGACACATTCTACCGTAGTGAGTTCCGTGAACGTCGCGGACTTCGAAGCCAGCTCTTTCACGAGTAAGACCACCTGGCCCAAGAGCAGAAAGTCTTCTTTTGTGAGTAACTTCTGAAAGTGGGTTTGTTTGATCCATGAACTGAGACAACTGAGAAGAACCAAAGAATTCTTTTACAGCTGCAGCTACTGGTTTTTGGTTAACAAGATCGTATGGCATCATTGTTTCAATTTCTTGAATGGCCATTCTTTCTTTTACTGCTCTTTCCATTCTTACTAGACCAACTCTGAATTGGTTTTCTAGAAGTTCCCCAACAGCTCTTACACGACGGTTACCAAGGTGGTCGATATCATCAACTTTACCTTTACCGTTGTTAAGTTCTACTAGGTATTGAACTGTCGTAAGAATGTCTTGTCTTGTAAGTACAGTTTCTTCAACTGGAATATTCATTCCGAATTTGTAATTGATTTTCATACGACCAACTTTTGATAGATCGTATTTTTCTTTGTTGAAGAATAAGTTTTCGAAAAGAGCTGTTGCAGCTTCAAGAGTCGGTGGTTCACCTGGTCTTAGTCTTTCGAAAATTTTAACTAGAGCATCTTCTTTCGTTTCAGTTTTATCGATAAGAAGAGTGTTTCTGATTTGATCACCGTAGTTGATCATATCGATGTAAAGAACTTTAACTTCTTTAACACCAGCTTTCATCAGGTCGTGAATTTTTGATTCAGAAAGAGCTTCGTTTGCTAAACAGATAACTTCACCTGTTTTTTCATTGAAGATATCTTCAGCAAGAACCTTTCCTACAACTTCTTCAAGTTCAGCTGGAAGTTCAGTAATTTTTGAATCTTCCATCTTCTTTACAGAAGCTTTTGTATATTTTTTGCCTTTTTTAACAATCGCTGTACCAGATTTTGGATCAACGATATCAGATGCAGCTCTAGTTCCAACCATCAAGTTGAAATCTAGCTTTCTTGCGAAAGAGCCATCTTTGTTAAATGAAATTGTTTCCATTTGGTAGAACACGTTAAGAAGTTCTGCCGTTGAATAGCCCATTGCTTTTAGAACAACAGACGCATGAAGTTTTCTCTTTCTGTCGATACGAGCAAAAAGAATATTCTTGTGGTCAAATTCGAAATCTAACCAAGAACCTCTATGAGGAATAATTCTTGCTGAATAAAGAAGTTTTCCAGAAGAGTGTTTTTTACCATTGTCGTGTTCGAAAATGATACCTGGTGATCTGTGAAGCTGAGAAACGATTACTCTTTCTGTTCCGTTATAAACAAAAGAACCTGTTTCAGCCATTAGTGGGATGTTACCAAGATAAACTTCTTGTTCTTTTACAGATGAAACTGTTCTTTGTTCTGCTCCATCTCTATCAACTGTTACATCGAAGAAAACTAGACGAACAACAACCTTTAAAGGTGCTTCATAAGAAAGGCCTCTTTGACGGCATTCCTTAACTGTATATTTTGGTTCTTCAAGTGAGTAGCTTACGAACTCAAGAGAGACCGTTTTGTTAAAGTCGTAAATCGGGAAAACCGACTTGAAGACTTGTTGTAGACCTACATCAATTCTCTTAGCTGGCGGTACGTCTTTTTGAAGAAATTCTTCGTAAGAGTTAACCTGCAACTTCATTAGAGGAGGAGTATCAAGAACTACTGGAGTATTTGAGAAGGTTTTGCGAAACCATTCGTTAGGTGAAAAAACCTGAGTCATCGCGGTCTCCTAGAGAAATTCTTTAAGAAATATTCTTAGAATAAAATTATTAAAAAAAATCAAAATACAAAAAGGCGTGAAGAGGACGTATCCCCTTTCACACCTTATTTTAAAAAAACTTAATTAAACGTAGCCGTTAAATTACTTAAGTTCAACCTTCGCTCCAGCACCTTCAAGAGTTTTCTTGATTGCTTCAGCGTCAGCTTTTGAAAGACCTTCTTTAACAGTCTTTGGAGCACCTTCAACTAGATCTTTAGCTTCTTTCAGACCAAGACCTGTAATTGTACGGATTTCCTTAATTACGTTGATTTTCTTGTCACCACCGTCAGCTAGAACAACAGTAAATTCTGTTTGTTCTTCAACTGCAGCAGCTGGACCAGCAGCACCAGCAACAGCTACAGGAGCAGCTGATACGCCGAATTTTTCTTCAAGTTCTTTTACTAGGTTAGCTAGGTCAAGAACTGACATTTTAGAGATATGTTCAATTAGTTGTTCATTAGTTACGCTCATATTGTTCTCCTTCAAAATTTAATTAAATTAATTAAGCTAATTCGCCTGATTCTTTCTTTTCTTTAATTGCTACCAACACTCTAGCAAAAGCCGAAACTGGTGCAATGAACGTTGCCAACAATGTACCAAGCATTTGGTCTCTTGATGGAAGGTCTGCAAGTTGTTTCACTTGAGCTTTCGTCAGCATTTGTCCGTCAAGAACACCACCCTTTAGATCAACTAGTTCTAAAGATGCGCCTGCTTCTTTAAGGCATTTTGCTGTTGCTGCTGGATCTTCGAACGCAAACGCAAGAGCGTGTGGCCCAGAAAGATTCGCAACTAGTGCTTCAACAGGAGTTCCTGCTGCAGCTTTTTTGAAAAGCGTGTTTCTTGTGACTACCATTTTTCCTTTTGAGTCACGAACAGCTTTTCGCACACTAACGGCATCATTTGAAGTGATACCAATTAGGTTTGTAAGAAAGATCGCCTTTGCATTTCCAATATCTTGTTTAAGACCTTGGATAATGGCTTCTTTCTCTGAACGATTAAGCATATATCCTCCTTTCTATTATGGAGGGGGATTTCGGCAGGCTTTACTGCTGGGGTTGGGACCCACAGCAAACCGACTTTCTTCAACCCTCTTTAGTAAATAATTAAGCTAAAGTGAAAGCTTCTGCTGTATCGATCTTGATCCCTGGACCCATAGTTGTACTAAGAGTTAGAGATTTGATGTAAGTTCCTTTTGCACTAGCTGGCTTAGCTTTAACGATCGCTGAAACGATTGCGTTATAGTTAGCTTTTAGTTGCTCAGTCGTGAAAGACGACTTTCCAATCGGAACGTGAACGATACCAGTTTTCTCTGTACGGTATTCAACTTTACCTGCTTTTTGCTCTTTTACAGCGCCAGCGATATCAGTTGTAACTGTACCTAGTTTTGGGTTTGGCATAAGACCGCGAGGTCCAAGTAGACGAGCTACTTTACCAAGTTTTGACATCATATCTGGTGATGCAATTACGCGGTCGAAATCTAGCCATCCGCCTGCGATTTTGTTGATGATGTCTTCACCACCAGCATGGTCTGCACCAGCTGCTGTTGCTTCATCTACTTTCGAGCCAGATGTGATCGCTACTACGCGAACTGTTTTACCTGTACCAGATGGAAGAGCAAGAGCTCCTCTGATCATTTGGTCAGCGTGTCTTGGGTCAACACCAAGTCTGAAAGCTAGATCAACAGTTTCGTCGAACTTAGCTGACTTGATTTCTTTTGCAAGTTTAATTGCTTCATCAGAAGAGTAGAGTTTTGTTTTATCTACTTTCTTAGCGGCTTCTTCAAAACGCTTTGCCATGTGATTCTCCCGTGGTCAAACGACTTTGCAGTCTCCCACTTTAAACCCTTGCGGGTATTGTTATTAGTAATCTAGTTTCAGACCCATTGAACGGATTGAACCTTCGATTGTTCTCATTCCTGCTTCTTTCGTACCAGCTGTAAGGTCAACCTTTTTAGCTTCTACGATTTCTTCAACAATTTTCTTAGGAACTTTCTTCGCCATTACTTCAGAACCAGGCTTTTGAGCGCCTCTTTCCAGTTTTAGCTTATCTTTTAAAAGATAAGTAGCTGGAGGTGTCTTAGTAACAAACGTGAAAGATCTATCAGAGTAAACAGTGATGATAGTTGGTAGAACTACACCGTTTTGTTGTTGAGTTTTTGCATTGAAAGCTTTGCAAAATTCCATAATGTTTACACCTTTTTGACCAAGAGCTGGTCCAATTGGTGGAGATGGGTTTGCTTTTCCGCCTGCAATTTGTAATTTAATAAAACCTGTAACTTTCTTAGCCATATAATCTCCTACAAAACCAACAACTATTTATTTTTAAGAAACTTTCTCTACTTGTGTGAAATCTAACTCTACTGGAGTTGGACGACCAAAGATTGAAACGTTTACTTTAATTTTTCCTTTATCACTTACTGCTTCGATAGTACCAACGAAGTTTGCAAACGGTCCTTCGATAACTTTTACAGACTCGCCTTCAGAGAAGTTTACTGAAGTACGTGGCTTCTTGAAGCCGTCTTCCATCTGAGAAGTCATGAAAGCTGCTTCTTCATTGCTGATTGGAGCAGGCTTATCTAGAGTTCCGCCAACAAAACCGGTGATTTTATCGGTGCTTTTTACAAGGTGCCAAGTCTTATCATTCATGATCATCTTAATCAAGACGTAGCCTGGAAAAAACTTTTTCTTGATCGTTTTCTTCTTGCCATTGGCAGTTGTCACGATTGTTTCTTCTGGAACCATGATCTCTGCGAAGAACTCTGTCATTTTATGGTTAACAATTCTCTCTTTTAGAGATTTTGTCACTTTGTTCTCTTGACCAGTTTGAGCCTTGGCAATGTACCACTTGAACTCAGGTGTATCACCCTTGGCCAATTGAATGTCATGAGGATTTTGAGATGAATCTGTCATAGTTAAATACCAAATTTAAAATTAATAAACGAAACTCAATATCTTCTTGAATACGAAATCAACAAAGACAAAAATACCAGAGACGATGATAAGAGCTACCACTAATCCCATAGTCATTTTTAATGTTGTATCTTTTGAAGGCCAAACTACTTTTAATAGTTCATTGTAAACTTCTTGCAGGTAAGAAGATGATTTTGAGTTCTTTGTTACAGCTAGTGCAAACACTACCGCTGAAACAAATCCCAATCCTTGAGCAATGAAATTGAATTGAGAAACTTTCGCCTCTAAGTCAAACCAAATGCCTAACTGTTGAGCGAATTTAAATACAACAAATCCGCACAAAGCAGCGCCAATAAAAACAAGTGCAGTAATCCACTTCTTTGAGTCTTCGCTCTTAATAATAGACATATTTACCTTTTACGAGATGATAAAAAATTTCGAGTCTAATCTATATGCTAGAAAAATCGCAAGATGTCCATTGATTTTTCATAATTGAGAATAATGCTACGCGAGCTAAAGTGGCGGGTGCAGTAGGATTCGAACCTACAACCAAGTGATTTGGAATCACCTACTCTACCGTTGGAGCTATACACCCAATTCTGAATAAAAGGGGCCGGAATAATCCGACCCCATTTCTATAAATACTTAGTATTTAGAACTAGTCTAAGATTTCAGCAACAGTACCAGCACCGATAGTTCTACCACCTTCGCGGATTGCGAAACGTAGAGATTTTTCCATCGCTACTTTTGCGATCAACTCAACTTTGAAAGTTGTGTTGT
>Ga0208636_100236_pt1 | contig 15381 bp, 13 predicted proteins | sample LakWasM103_HOW12_2_FD_183921 | JGI IMG/M metagenome (GOLD analysis project Ga0208636, IMG submission 183921) | Freshwater sediment methanotrophic microbial communities from Lake Washington under simulated oxygen tension - Sediment Metagenome... | ecosystem: Environmental > Aquatic > Freshwater >... | reverse complement strand
CGGCGGATTCGATCTCGTCCTGCGTGGCGCCAGGGCGGCCATAGGCGATGTTGTAGGCCACGGTGTCGTTGAACAGCACGGTGTCTTGCGGCACGATGCCAATCGCCTGGCGCACGCTGCCCTGCGTCACGCTGCGGATCTCCTGTCCCGCAATCGTGATGCGGCCTCGCTGGATGTCGTAGAAGCGGAACAGCAGCCGCGCCAGCGTGCTCTTGCCCGAGCCCGAGGGCCCCACCACCGCCACCGTCTTGCCCGCCGGGATCTCGAAGCTGACGCCTTGCAAGATGGTGCGCCCGCCCTTGGCGTCATAGGCAAACACCACGTCCTCGAAACGCACGGTGGGCTGGTCCAGCCCCGCCAGCGGCTGGGCGCCAGGGGCGTCGGCCACCTCGCGCTCCTTGTCCATCAGCGTGAACATCTTGTCCAGGTCGGTCAGGCTCTGCTTGATCTCGCGGTAGATCACGCCCAGGAAGTTGAGCGGGATGTACAGCTGGATCATGAAGGCATTGACCATGACCAGGTCGCCCAGCGTCATGCGGCCATCGACCACGCCCTGCGTTGCGCGCCAGAGCATGGCCACCAGGCCCACGGCAATGATGAGCTGCTGGCCGGTGTTGAGCAGCGACAGCGTGGTCTGGCTTTTCAGCCGCGCGCGGCGCAGGCGCTCCAGGCTTTCGTCGTAGCGGCGGGCCTCGAAGCCTTCGTTGTTGAAATACTTCACCGTCTCGTAGTTGAGCAGCGAATCCACGGCCTTGGAATGCGCGGCCGAGTCGAACTCGTTGGCCTCGCGGCGGAACTGGGTGCGCCACTCGGTCACCAGCACCGTGAAGAGGATGTACAGCGCCAGCGCCGCCAGCGTGATCCACGCAAACCAGGCGTCGAACTTGATGGCCAGCACCGACAGCACCAGCACCACCTCGACCAGGGTGGCAACCACGTTGAACAGGGTGAACGAGATCAGCGACTCGATGCCGCGCACACCGCGCTCGATGTCACGCGTCATGCCACCCGTCTGGCGCTCCAGGTGAAACCGCAGGCTCAGGGCGTGCAGGTGCTCAAAGGTCTGCAGCGCAATCGAGCGCGCTGCGCCCTGCGTGGCCTTGGCAAACACCAGCTCGCGCAGCTCGGTGAACAGCGAGGTGGACAGCCGCAGCGCGCCGTAGGCCACCAGCAGCCCCACCGGCACCACCAGCAGCGCGGCGGGGTCGCCCGGCTTCAGGCTCATGGCATCGACCAGCGTCTTGAGCAGGATGGGCACGCCCACGTTGGCGAACTTGGCGCCCACCATGAAGACGATGGCGGCTATCACGCGCCATTTGTATTGCCACAGGTAGGGCAGCAATCGGTGCAGGGTGACCCAGTCCGACTGGACCGGTGCGGGACTGGCGGCCGTGCCACTGGCGGTGGCACCGGGCGCGTTGGCGGCGGCAGGGGGGGAGGTTTCGCCGTGGTGGCGCATGGGGGACAATTCCGGTTGTTGTTTTTACCGACCTGGCTGATGCCCAGGTGGCTTTTTCAGGGCGCGAGGCCTTGTGAAACCACCGGTTTCCCCAAGGATTGGCTCAGCCCCAACCGAGATTGTGCCCATGTCTGCCGTTTTCAGCCCACCACCCGCCGCATTGCCCACCGACAAGGAGCTGGTGCTCAAGGTCATCCCCATGCCCGCCGACACCAACGGCAATGGCGACATCTTTGGCGGATGGGTGATGGCGCAGGTCGACCTGGCGGGCTCCGTGCTGCCCGCGCGTTACATCCAGGGCCGCATGGCCACGGTGGCGGTCAATGAATTCATCTTCAAGCAGCCCGTGCGCGTGGGCGACATCCTGTCGTTCTTCTCGGCCATCACGCGCGTCGGCAACACCTCGGTCACCGTGGAGGTGGAGGTGTATGCCGAGCGTTTTTCTGCCCAGGGGCAGTATGTGAAAGTGACGGAGGCGCGCCTGACCTATGTAGCCATCGACCACCAGGGCAGGCCGCGCCCGGTGCCCAAGCACAACGCGCCTGCGTGAGCCACCGAACGGAATCGAACGGACTGACTGCGCCTATCGGGACGCGGTTGTGAGTGCAGATCAGGCTGCCAGCGCGGCTGGCTCAGCCCTCAAGGGGGCTGCTGCCCGCTGTGTGCTGCTGGACGACGATGCGGAAAAACCGGCCTCGATCTCTCCCGCCAGCTGTCCACCCTCTTCCACCACCAGCTTGCCGTAGCGGATCTTGCCGTTGACCTTGCCGGTGCTGTAGATCACCAGCTTTTGCCGCACGGTGAGCGTGCCGTTGAACTCGCCGTGGATCTCGGCAATGTCGATCTCAGCCGAGCCCTTGAAGGCGCCGTGCTCCGAGATCTGGATCACGCGCGAATCCATCGTGGCCTCGACCGTGCCTTCGACCACGAGCGTGTCGCAGTCGGTGATCTCCACGCCCTTGAGCTTGATGTTCGGGCCCACCGTGAGCTTGCTGCCCGAGCTGTCGCTGGCACTGGCCGACTTGGGGGCAGCCGGAGCAGGCACCGGCTGCGCAGGTGCGGCGCTGCTGGCCGCCGTGCCTCCCAATACGGAGCCTGAGGTGGTGCTGCTGCGGGGTTGGAACGACTCGGGTTCACGCTTGCCAAAGAAAGGGTTTTGCACGGCCATCAGATCTCCTTGAAAAGAGAGTCATCGTAGGTTTCGTACCCCTGGAAAGATGCCTTCGTTACGCAAGAACGGTAACCAAACGGTTCTCTCGTAGCATGCGCTTGCAAGGCTTGCGGGATCACACATACCGCGCACGGCAGCACGCCCGGATCAAGAAACGATGTACGCCGCAGCCCCCGCCGACATGATCTGCCCGTCCGGCCCCAGAAACTCCATGCGTGTCGTGGCGACACGCGAGCCCAGCCGCAACACCTGCGCGCGCAGCTCAAAGTGGCTGCCAATGCCCGGGCGCAGGTAGTCGATGCGCAGGTCGATGGTGCCCAGCTTGGCAAAGCGGTGCAGGCGCTGCTCGGGCGGCTCGTCCAGGTGCTTGGCGCCAATCGCAGCCATCACGGCCAGGCCGCCCATGGCGTCGAGCCCCGCACTGATCACGCCACCGTGGATGCGGTTGTAGGCGTAGTGACCCACCAAGTCGGGCTTCATGTCAATGCGTCCCACCACGCCGTCAGGCGCCAGGGCGGTGACCTTGAGCCCCAGGACCTGGTTGAACACGATCTTTTCTTCAAAGATGGACTTGAGCCCGGCGATGAACTCGGGCTCAAAAGCCTGGGGCTGGGGGGAAATGGTTTTGCTCATGGTGTGCTGTGTACGGACCTGCAGCGCGCTGCGCCCACCGGTCCGATGACTCCTGTTTTTATAGCTGCTGGCGCTTGATACACCGGCACCTGGAGGCATTTTGACTTAAAACTGGCCGTGGCGTCCCTGCCCAGCCGCAAACCGCGAGGCGCCACGCAGCGCGTCGGCCAGGCATTCGCGGCCACCCGCCCACTCCTGCAGCAAGGCCTGCTGCAAAGGCAAGCCCTCGGCGGCCAGCGCGCTGGCGCGGTCTGCACGCAGGGTGGCCTGCGGGAAGGCGGCCAACTGATGTGCCAGGGCCAGGGCGGCCTCCAGCGCCTGCCCGGCAGGCACCACGCGGTTGCACAGCCCCATGCGCAGGGCTTCGGCAGATTCCACCTTGCGCCCGGTCAGGATCAGGTCGAGCGCGTGCGACAGCCCGACAAGGCGCGGCAGGCGCACGGTGCCACCATCGATCAGCGGCACGCCAAAACGACGGCAGAACACGCCCATGTAGGCGTCCTCCGCCATCACGCGCAGGTCGCACCACAGTGCCAGCTCCATGCCGCCGGCCACAGCGGCGCCTTCGATCGCTGCGATCACCGGCTTGGACAGATGCAGGCGACTCGGCCCCATGGGCCCCGGCGGGTGGACCGCATCGGCCGTGAAGTCCAGCGTCTCTGCCAGCGCCTCGGGCGTGACGCCGTCGGCCAGCAGACGCGCGCCCAACTGCAGATCCCAGCCCGCACAAAAATGCCCGCCAGCGCCCTGGAACACCGCCACATTGGCGCTTTCATCGTGCTCAAAGGCCAGAAAGGCCGCATGCAGCGCGCGGGCGGTGTGGGCGTCCACCGCGTTGCGCACATCAGGCCGGCGCAATGTCACCAGCGTGACACCGCCTTGCGTTTCAACCTCTACGGACATGCGGCTCTCCTGTGGTCCGGTGCTCAGAACCTGTTCACCCACCCGACGTTACTCCTATTGCGCAGGGTGCAGCGCTGCGTCAATATCCGCCGCTACCCGCTCGCCCACCCCATCAGGGTTAGCCCCGAGTGCGGTATGCACAGCACGCGTGCACCATTATTTATGCAAAGCAATCGCTTTGTAAAAATAATCTGCAGGACCTGCGCAAGCAACGATGCACCTGGCACATGCCCACAAGGCATACGCCCCGCCCTTACCCGCTTTGCGTATCACTTATTCTGGAGAGCCAGTGTGCAATTTGTGCAACTGTTGATCAGCGGTGTCTCCCAGGGGTGCATCTACGGCCTGATCGCGCTGGGCTTCGTGCTCATCTACAAGGCCACGGAGACCGTGAGCTTCGCCCAGGGCGAACTCATGATGCTCGGCGCCTTCTGCGGGCTGGCACTCATGACGGTGCTGGGCTTTCCCTTCTGGGTGGCCGTGCTCGCCAGCATCCTGGCCATGGGCTGCTTTGGCGTGGTGCTGGAGCGCGCCGTGATCCGTCCCATCCTGGGCCAGCCCGCCTTCTCCATCGTCATGCTCACCATCGGCATCGGCTACGTGCTGCGTGGGCTGGTGACCATGATCCCCAACATCGGCACCGAGACGCACACGCTGCCCGTGCCCTACAAGGACCTGTCGTTTCGCCTCGGTGCGCTGGTGCTCAACGCCGAACAGCTGGTAGTGATCGGCGCCACGGGCGTGTTGTGTGTGCTGCTGTTTGCCATGTTCCGCTACAGCAAGCTCGGCATTGCCATGCAGGCGTCGTCGCAGAACCAGCTGGCCGCCTACTACATGGGCATTCCGGTGCAGCTGCTCAACGGCCTGGCCTGGGGCCTGGCCGCCGCTGTGGCGGCGGTGGCAGGCCTGCTGCTGGCTCCCATTACCTTCGTGCACGCCAACATGGGGCTGATCGGCCTCAAGGCCTTCCCGGCCGCTGTGGTGGGCGGCTTTGGCAGCCTGCCGGGCGCCATCGTCGGTGGGCTGGTGATTGGCATCGTCGAATCGCTCTCGGGCTTTTACCTTCCCGACGGTTTCAAGGACACGGCGGCGTACATCGTGGTGCTCATCATGCTGATGGTCAAACCGAATGGACTGTTCGGTGAAAAGCTCCGTAAAAAGGTCTGAAAGACAACCATGCGTTTCATCTTCAAGACCTCGTACGCGCAAGATATCCGCCTGGCCAAACATGGCGGCCATGTGTTCTGGTACAGCCTGCTGTGCCTGGCGCTGGTCGCCGCGCCCTGGGTGGCGCCGGAGTACTGGCTGGCGCAGCTCACCTTTGTGCTCATCTACGCCATCGTGGGCCTGGGGCTGATGCTGCTGGCGGGCTTCACCGGCTTGTTCTCGCTGGGGCACGCAGCTTTTCTGGGCGTGGGGGCGTATACGCAGGCGGTGCTCACGGGCATGGGCTGGCCGTTTGCGCTGTCGCTGGCCTGCGCTGCGGGGCTGTCGGCCGCAGTGGGCGTGGTGGTAGGGCTGCCCGCGTTGCGCGTCAAGGGCATCTACCTGGGCATGGCCACGCTGTCGTTCGGGTTCATTGTGGAAGAAGTGTTTGCGCGCTGGGAGTCGGTGACCGGTGGCAACTCAGGCAAGCACCTAGTGCCGCCACAAATCGCGGGCTACTCGTTCGAGACCACGGAGTCGTTCTACTTTTTGTGCCTCGTGATTGCGGTGGTCAGCACGCTGGCCATCCTGAACCTGCTGCGCTCACCCACAGGCCGCGCGTTTGTCGCCATCCGTGATTCAGAGATCTCCGCGCAGAGCATGGGCATCCACCTCGCGCGCTACAAGACGCTGTCGTTCTCCATATCGGCCGCACTGGCAGGCGTCGGCGGTGCGTTGTACGCGCACAAGCTGCAGTTCATTTCGCCCGACCAGTTCAACATCCTGCAGTCCATCGACCTGCTGCTGATGATCGTGATCGGCGGGCTGGGCTCGGTGCATGGCGCCTTTCTGGGCGCAATTTTCCTGATCTCCATGCCACAGCTCATCTCCCTGGGCAAGGACTGGCTGCCGGACTCCATCGGCCAGTCACCCGGCCTGCAGGCGGTGGTGTACGGCGTCGTGCTGATCGCGTTTGTGCTGTTCGAGCCCATGGGGCTGTATGGCCGCTGGCTCAAGGTGCGCACCTGGCTGCAGATGTTCCCGTTCTACCGCAAGGGCTTGTTCAAGCGGCAGAAGTCGTTCCAGAAATCGGATCGCTTGAAATGAGCGCGGCGACCACTATGAACCAAGACGTGCTGCTTTCGGCGCAGAACCTCAGCGTCCGCTTCGGCGGCGTGCTGGCGGTCAACAACGTGAGCTTTGACGTGCGCCGTGGCGAGGTGTTCACCCTCATCGGCCCCAACGGCGCGGGCAAGACGACGGTGTTCAACCTCATCAGCCGCATCTACACGCCCACCACCGGCACCATCGCCTATGCGGGCCCGGGCGGGGCCCTGCTGCCATTGACCGACCAGCCGCCGCACAAGGTGGCAGGCCTGGGCATTGCACGCACCTTCCAGAACATCGAACTCTTCGAGCACGCGAGTGTGCTGCACAACCTGCTGATCGGCCGCCACACCCGGCAGCACAGCAGCCTGTGGGCCGAGATGTTCTTCACGCGCAAGGTGCGCGAAGGGGAAATTCTGGCCCGGGAGAAGGCCGAGCAGGTCATCGACTTTCTCGATCTGCAGCACTACCGCGACACCATGGTCGCCGGCCTGCCCTACGGCGTGCGCAAGGTGGTGGAGCTGGCCCGTGCGCTGTGCACCGAGCCGCAGTTGCTGCTGCTCGATGAGCCATCGTCGGGCTTGAACGTGGAGGAGACTGACGACATGGCCTTCTGGATCCAGGACATCCAGCACGAGCTGGGCATCACCGTGCTGATGGTGGAGCACGACATGTCGCTGGTCTCCAAGGTGTCCGACCGCGTGCTGGCGATGAACCAGGGCGAGGTCGTGGCCATGGGCACGCCGCGCGAGGTGCAGTCGCACCCCGGGGTGATCGAGGCGTACCTGGGCACCATCGACGATGTGAGCAACCTGCGCCGCCCGGCGGGTTCCAACCTGGGGGTTCGGGCATGAGCGCCGTACTTTCCGCCGTCAACACATCTGCAGCAGCAGTTGCTGCAGCTGACCAGCCCCTGCTGCGCCTGCAGAACGTGGAAAGTGCCTACGGCCCCATCAAGGCCATCCGCGGCGTGAGCCTGCAGGTGCGGCGCGGCGAGATCGCGGCCGTGCTGGGCAGCAACGGCGCAGGCAAGACCACCATCTTGAAGACCATCAGCGGCATCATCGACCCCCGCAAGGGCTCCATCGAATTCCAGGGTGCCGACATCACCGCCAACGATCCGGCGGCCATCGTGCGCCGGGGCCTCATGCATGTACCCGAGGGGCGCGAGGTGTTTGCACTGCTCTCGGTGCGCGACAACCTGCTCATGGGTGCCTACACGCGCAGCGATGCGGACGCCGTGGCCCGCGACATCGAAACGGTGTATGGCTACTTCCCCATCCTGAAGGAGCGCGCCGCGCAGGATGCTGGTTTGCTCTCGGGTGGGCAGCAGCAGATGCTGGCGATCTCGCGCGCGTTGATGGCCAACCCCGAGCTCATCCTGCTGGACGAGCCCAGCCTGGGCCTGTCCCCCAAGCTCACCAAGGAGATCTTCGAGATCGTGGTGCGCATCAACCGTGAGCGCGGCACCACCATCCTGCTGGTGGAGCAGAACGCCAACATGGCGCTCAACGCATCGGACTACGGCTATGTGCTGGAGAACGGCCGCATCGTGATGGAAGACAGCTGCGAGCGCCTGCGCGAGAAGGACGACATCAAGGAGTTCTACCTTGGGATGAAAGATGTCGGCGTGCGCGGAGAGCGGCGCTGGAAGAAAAAGAAGACCTGGAGATAAGCGCAAATGTCTAACCTCTGGGACCTCGATCACATCCAGCCCGCAGGCACCGACGTGCTCGCGGGCGACACCATCGCCGCCATGTTCTGGAACGCCGTGGCCGAGCGCGGCCCGCGCGTGTGGATGCGCCAGAAAGAGCTGGGCATCTGGAAGAGCTGGACCTGGGACCAGACGGCCGAAGCCGTGCGGGAAATTGCGGGTGGCCTGATGTCGCTGGGGTTTGCGCCTGGCGAATGCGCATCCATCCTGTCCAACACCAACATCGAATGGGTGCTGGCCGACCTGGCCGTGCTGAGCTGTGGCGGCGTGGCCAACGGCATCTACCCCACTGACGCGGCGGCACAGGTGCACTACCTGAGCGAAGACTCTCGCACCACCGTGCTGTTTGTGGAAGACGATGAACAGCTCGACAAGGCACTGGAAGTGCGCAGCAGCCTGCCCCTGCTGCGCAAGGTGGTGGTGTTCGACATGGAAGGCCTGCGCAGCCTGAACGATCCCGATGTGCTGAGCCTTGCGGGCCTGCGCGAGCTGGGCAGGGCCTGGAATACGCAACACCCCGACGCGCTGATGCAGCGCATCAAGGCCTGCCGACCCGAAGACCTGGCCATTCTGGTGTACACCTCGGGCACCACCGGCAAACCCAAGGGTGCCATGCACACGCACGCCGCGCTCACCTACACCGTGCGCGGCTACAACACGCTGATCTCGCGCAGCGAGGCGGATGAGACCATGTGTTTTCTGCCGCTGTGTCACATCGCCGAGCGCATGGGGGGCGAATACTTCTCGCTCTACACCGGCGCGCGCCTGAACTTTGTTGAGAACCCCGACACCGTGCCCGAGAACGTGCGAGAGATCGCGCCCACGGTGTTCACCGCCGTACCCCGGGTGTGGGAGAAGTTCTATTCGGGCGTGATGATCGCGCTCAAGGAATCCACGCGCATGCAGCAGGCGGCCTATGCCTGGTCGATTGGCGTGGGCACCCGCATCGCAGATCGGGTGCTGGCCGGACAGCCGGTGGGCGGTTTGCTGAAGGCGCAGTTCATGCTGGCGCGCTTTCTGGCGCTCAACAATGTGCGCAAGCTCATCGGCATCCACCGTGCGCGCTTTCTGGTCACAGGCGCAGCGCCCATTTCGCCCGATCTGGTGAAGTGGTACCTGGCGCTGGGTGTGCCCATGCTGGAGGTGTGGGGCATGACCGAGACCTGCGGTGCCGCCACCGGCGTGCCTGCCACGCGCATCAAGCCCGGCTCCATTGGCCCGGCGGCCAGCTACAACGAGGTGCGCATCGACCCCGCTACCGGCGAAATCCTTGTGCGCGGCCCCAACGTGTTCAAGGGCTACCTCAACCTGCCCGAAAAGACGGCCGAAACCATCGACGCCGAAGGCTGGCTGCACACCGGCGATGTGGGCGCCATCGACGCAGACGGCTACCTGCGCATCACCGACCGCATGAAAGACATCATCATCACGGCGGGCGGCAAGAACATCACCCCCAGCGAGCTGGAGAACGAACTCAAGTTCAGCCCCTACGTGACCGACGCCGTGGTGATTGGCGACAAGCTGCCCTACCTCACGGTGATCATCATGATCGACCAGGAGAACGTGGAGAAGTACGCTCAGGACAACGACGTGCCGTTCTCCAACTACGCCAGCCTGACCCGCACGCGCGAGGTGCAGGAGCTGATTCAGGCCGAGATCGACCGCGTGAACGCCAAGTTCGCCCGCGTGGAGCAGATCAAGAAGTTCTTCCTGCTCGACACCCAGCTCACGGCCGAGGATGAAGAGCTGACACCCACCATGAAGCTCAAGCGCAAGCTGGTGCAGCAGAAATACGCCCCCCAGATTGAGGCGATGTACCGGTAGGTGCGCACGTCACGCAACCACAGGCTACGCCCATCAGGATAGGGAAAGTGCTGGTGCCCCACCCCGGGCATCGTTCTATAACGAGCAACCGAGTTCGATCCAACCAAAGGAGACGTGCCATGAAGTTTCATCACATTGCCGCGCTGGCCATCGTGGCCATGGCCGGAGGTGCTGCACAGGCGCAGCCCAGCCAGGGCGTGAGCAAGGACACCATCACGCTGGGTTCCATCCAGGATCTGTCCGGCCCGCTGGCGGGCTTTGGCAAGCAGGTGCGGCTGGGCATGATGCTGCGCGTGGACGAGGCCAACGAGCAAGGCGGCGTCAATGGCCGCAAGCTGGACCTGAAGGTGGAGGACTCGGGCTACGACCCCAAGAAAGCCGTGCTGGCCGCGCAAAAGCTCGTGAACCAGGACAAGATCTTCATGATGGTGGCGCACATCGGCACGGCGCAAAACCTGGCCGCCATGCCGGTGCAGTTCAGCAAGAATGTGATCAACTTCTTCCCGGTGACGGCCGCGCGGGAAATGTACGAGCCCTTCCACAAGCTCAAGTATTCGTTTGCCGCCACTTACTACGACCAGATCCGCCTTGCCGCACCCAAGCTCATCAAGGAAAAGGGCGCCAAGAAGATCTGCACCATCTACCAGGACGATGAATTTGGCCTGGAGGTGATGCGCGGGGGCGAAGCGGCACTCAAGTCCATGGGCATGGACTTCACCGAGAAGACCTCGTACAAGCGCGGCGCCACCGACTTCTCTTCACAGGTCGCCAAGATGAAGTCGTCCGAATGCGACTTCGTGATCCTGGGCACAATCATCCGCGAAACTATCGGCACGATTGGCGAGGCGCGCAAGACGGGCTTTAACCCCACCTTCCTGGGCTCCAGCGCCGCCTACACCGACCTCATCCACAAGCTGGGCGGCAAGCCCATGGACGGGCTGTACGCCACCATGACGGTGCAACACCCCTACCTGGATGAAGCCAGCCAGCCCATCCGTTTCTGGGCCAACAAGTACAAGACCAAGTTCAACGAAGACCCCACCGTGTTCTCGGTCTACGGCTACAACGCCATCGACGCCTTCATCAAGGCGGCCCAGAAGGCAGGCCCCAACCTGAGCACCGACAGCTTCATCAAGGCCATGGACACCATGGTGATTCCGCCCGACATGTTCGGCAGCGCCGAGGGCACCTTTGGCCCACAAAAGCGCCTGGGCAGTGATCTTTCTCGCCTGTCACAGATCACCGATGGCAAGTGGAAGGTGGTCTCCGACTACGTCAAGCCATGAGCGCCTGACCCGCCTCCTTCAAGCCGCCTTCGGGCGGCTTTTGCGTTTCAGGGGGTGCATCCGGGCTCAGTCGGTGGCAGAATTTAACCAAGCAGTAACTTTGCATAAATAACCTGGTTGCCCCACCATGATCGAACGCACCCTCTTCCAGCCCGACCACCAGGCCTTTGCCGACAGCTTTCGCCGCTTCATCGACAAAGAGGTAACGCCTCACCACGCCGCCTGGGAAGACCAGGGCTACGTGGCGCGCGAGGTGTGGAGCTTGGCGGGCGCCAACGGTTTTCTGTGCATGAGCCTGCCCGAGGAATACGGCGGCGCCGGGGCCGACAAGCTGTACTCGGTGGCGCAGATGGAAGAGCTGGCGCGTGCAGGCACCACCGGCATCGGCTTTGGTCTGCACAGCGAGATCGTGGCGCCGTACATCCTGCACTACGGCACTGAAGCCCAGAAACAAAAGTACCTTCCGCAGATGGCCAGCGGCGCCGTGGTGGGCGCCATCGCCATGAGCGAGCCGGCTGCGGGCAGCGACCTGCAAGGCATCAAGACCACCGCCATCAAAAGTGCGGACGGGTCGCACTATGTGCTGAACGGCAGCAAGACCTTCATCACCAACGGCTGGCATGCCGACCTGGTGATCGTGGTCGCCAAGACCGACCCGGCGGCCGGGGCCAAGGGCACCAGCCTGCTGCTGGTGGAGCGCGGCATGCCCGGTTTTGAAAAAGGCCAGCGCCTCAAGAAGATGGGCATGAAGGCGCAGGACACGTCCGAGCTGTTCTTCAACGACGTGCAGGTGCCGGTGGACAACCTGCTGGGCGGCCCCGCCATGGAAGGGCGCGGCTTCATCTGCCTGATGGAGCAGCTGCCCTGGGAGCGCCTGCAGATCGCCATCACCGCCGTGGCCGCCGCCCAGGCCGCCATCGACTGGACGCTGGACTACGTCAAGCAGCGCAAGGTCTTTGGCCAGAGCGTGGCGTCATTTCAAAACACCCGCCACACCCTGGCCGAGCTTCAAACGCAGGTGCAGGTGGCCCGCGTGTTCGTGGACAAATGCTGTGAGCTGATCGTGCGCGATCAGCTCGATACCGAAACCGCCAGCATGGCCAAGTACTGGACGACCGACCTGCAGTGCAAGGTGATGGACGAATGCGTTCAGCTGTTCGGTGGCTATGGCTACATGTGGGAATACCCCATCACCCGCGCCTATGCCGACGCACGCGTGCAGCGCATTTATGGCGGCACCAACGAGATCATGAAAGAAGTGATTGCACGGGCCATGGGCCTGGGCAAATAACGGAATGCCCCGCGCCGTGAATAACGCAGTGCACGATGCCCTGCACAACGCCCTTCACAACGCACAAGTGGGCGCCGAATGCCGCTACAGATACCAGGCGGCGCGCGCTTCCTCGGGGCTCAGCGGCGCACCGGGGCGGCGGTCGGTGACATTCAGCCAGGAGCGAACACCCTGGCTGCCACTCAGCGCGCGCATCAGCAGCAAGCCTGCGCCAATGCCGCGAATGGCCGCCGAGCTGCGGCTGGGCGCCATGAAGGCCGCCACCGCCAGCGCGCTGGAAGCGGCGAGAACCACATGGTGCTCCAGCGCAAACCCTTCGCGCGTGTCGTCGTATTCGATGGCGCTGCGAGCGATGCGCTGCAATGCAGGGGATGTATTTCGTTCCATAGCCAGAAATGTAGATACCAACCGCCGAAAGATAGTGCAAAAACCACTGCACCCGCGTCAGAAAGCACCTTGTAGTGGCGTGGGCCAGCCCAGCTGCTTCACCACGATACCCGCTTGAAGTTTAGAGAAACCACCGGAGACCATTCATGACCGAAGCCTATGTATTCGATGCGCTGCGCACCCCGCGCGGCAAGGGCAAGAAGGACGGCACCCTGCACGAGGTCAAGCCCATCGACCTGCTGGCAGGCCTGCTGACGGAGCTGCAAGCGCGCCACCGCTTCGACACGGCGGCGGTGGACGACGTGGTCATGGGCATCGTCTCGCCCGTGGGCGAACAGGGCTCGGTGCTGCCCAAGGTCGCGGCGCTCAAGGCCGGGTGGGACTTTCGCTGCGCGGGTGTGCAGGTCAACCGTTTCTGCGCCTCGGGCCTGGAAGCCGTGAACCTGGCCGCGCAAAAGGTGCGCAGCGGCTGGGAGGACCTGGTGGTGGCCGGCGGCGTGGAAAGCATGAGCCGCGTGCCCATTGGCTCCGACGGTGGCGCCTGGGCGCAAGACCCCGCCACCAACTCCGCCACGCTGTTCGTGCCCCAGGGCATCGGCGCCGACCTGATCGCCACGCTGGACGGCTACACCCGTGCCGATGTGGACGCCTTCGCGCTCGAATCGCAGCGCCGCGCCACCGCCGCGCGCGCAGCGGGCTACTTCAAGAATTCGGTCGTGCCCGTGCGCGACTTCATCGGCCAGACCATCCTGGAGGAAGACGAATTCATCAAGCCCAAGACCACGCTGGAAGGCCTGGGTGCGCTCAAGGCATCGTTCGAGCAACTGGGCGGCATGGGCTTTGATGCCGTGGCGCTGCAGCCCTACCCGCAGGTGGAGCGTATCCACCACGTTCACCACGCGGGCAACTCGTCGGGCATTGTGGACGGCGCCGCCGCCGTGCTCATCGGCAACGAGGCTGCCGCCAAGGCCCACGGCCTCACGCCGCGCGCACGCATCGTGGCCACGGCGCTCAGCGGCGCCGACCCCACCATCATGCTCACCGGCCCCGTGCCCGCTGCCAAGAAGGCGCTGGCCCACGCGGGCATGACCATCGACCAGATCGACCTGTTCGAAGTGAACGAGGCCTTTGCCGCCGTGCCCATGCGATTCATGCGCGAGCTTGGCGTACCGCACGACAAGGTCAACGTGAACGGCGGCGCCATCGCCATGGGCCACCCGCTGGGCGCCACGGGCGCCATGATCCTCGGCACCCTGATTGACGAGCTGCACCGCCGGGGCCAGCGCTATGGCCTGGCCACGCTGTGCGTGGGCGGCGGTATGGGCATTGCCACCATCGTCGAGCGAATCTGATTGACTGGGAAGGAGACAAGAACATGCAAACCATCCGCTACGAACTCATCCCCGCCCAGGGCACCGAAGGCCAGGTCGCCGTCATCACGTTTGACGAAACCAATTCCCCCGTCAACACCATGTGCCGCCAGTGGCAGCAAGAGCTGGGCGAGGTCACCGCCCAGGTGCTGGGCGACCGCGAACGCCTGGGCACTGCGCTCAAAGGCATCGTGCTCGCATCGGCCAAGACCAGCTTTTTTGCGGGCGCCGACCTCAGGGCCACCATGCGCCTCACACCCGCCGATGCGCCCAACGTGTTTGGCGAGATCGAGCGCATGAAGAAGCACTTCCGCACGCTCGAAACGCTGGGTATCCCCGTGGTGGCCTGCCTCAATGGCGCAGCGCTGGGCGGTGGGTGGGAGGTGGCGCTGGTCGCCCACTACCGCATCGCCGTGGCCGACCCCAAGATCCAGTTCGGCCTGCCCGAAGTCACGCTGGGCCTGATGCCTGGCGCCAGCGGCGTGACCAAGATGACGCGCCTGCTGGGCCTGATGGGCGCGCAGCCCTACATCCTGGAGGGCAAGCTCTTCAACCCCGCCGAAGCGCTGGAGCTGCAACTGGTGCACGAGCTGGTGGCCACGCGGGAGCAGCTGCTGCCTGCAGCCCTGGCCCACATCGCCACCCACCCACACGCCGTGCAGCCGTGGGACGACAAGAACTACAAGATGCCCGGCGGCACATCCGCCAACCCCAAGATTGCAGGCGCCCTCACCGTCGCGCCCGCGATGCTCAAGAAGACCACGCGCGGCCGCTACCCCGCACCCGAGGCTGCGCTGGCCGCCATGGTCGAAGGCGCCATGGTGGACTACGACACCGCCCTGCGCATCGAAAGCCGCTACCTCGCCCGCCTGATGACCGGCCCCGTGGCGCGCAACATGATCAACACGTTCTTCTTCGACATGAACGCGATCAAGAGCGGCAAGTCGCGCCCGGGCTCGGCACCACGCTACAAACCCCAAAAGGTCGGCATCCTGGGCGCCGGCATGATGGGCGCTGGCATCGCCTGGGCCCAGGCCAGCCGGGGCATCGCTACCGTGCTCAAGGACGTGAGCGCGGAGAAGGCCGAGGC
>Ga0208636_100234_pt1 | contig 15446 bp, 10 predicted proteins | sample LakWasM103_HOW12_2_FD_183921 | JGI IMG/M metagenome (GOLD analysis project Ga0208636, IMG submission 183921) | Freshwater sediment methanotrophic microbial communities from Lake Washington under simulated oxygen tension - Sediment Metagenome... | ecosystem: Environmental > Aquatic > Freshwater >... | reverse complement strand
AGCGATGGGATCAATTTGTGGAAAACTCAACATATGCGGGATGAATAATTTATTGAAATAGTGATCATGGATGAAGAACCTCTGCTTTCAACTTTAGTGTCATGCGGAGAATGCCATTTTGACATAAAAAATGAAAACATCCGGTACCATTAATTATGAAAAATTTCTGTGTGCCTAGCTATATGGATTACTGGTTGTTATCCAAACTCGTGTTTTATTTGTCTTATTGTATCTTTAGGCACATCTATCAGCCTAATAAGATTTATCTCTATAGATAGCACGGCCCGAGTTCCAACTTGTGGCTTACAATTGAGATCGACCTGCATTTAAATCAATTTAGTTAACCGGATTAACAGCCACTATTTGCTTAGTCCATTTTAGAGCCTCTTCTAAATCCAGGTATAGACTTGCATAGGCAATACGTAGAAGTCCGTCAGGAAGCGCCCAGTCCCACTTTTCCCTGTAGAGATTTTTCACTTCCGCCAGCAGCATATCTAATGGCGGTGGATCGTCAACAGCCGCCGCATCAATAAGAGCGTTTAGTACATCTTCAGTTGAGTGCTTACCTTTCTGAACCTCAACGCCAGGGCCTGCCGGAATCGCTACGAAGCCGCGCTGAATAAGAAGACAAGCGATCGCCTCATTAGCTGCATCGCCCAACCATGTCAGGATATAAACTACTTTGCCTTGGTCAATAAAAAACGTATGTCCCAGATTTCGGTCAGTATACCCTTGGCGGGCTTCCGCCAAGAAGCGCCGAACTACCTCATCAAGAAATACCGGAACATCATTTGATTCCAGCAAGCTTCGCATGCGTTGCCTCACGTGAGTGTGGACTCGCCCCGTACTACCCGAGAATAGCGGCGGAACGCCACCCGATGTTCGGATAACATAAATTGTCTTCTGCGTTTCATCAATTTCTTCGACAAACCATGTTTTGCCTGCAAATAAGATACGCTGTCCTACGGTTAACATCTGAGAAATGGGGATAGTCCCGAGCGTCTTCCCACTGGCGACAACACGAAATTCTTCATCAATCACAAATGCTGCGTAGAAGGTATAGTGATTAACTAATTTTTCACCGACGCGGCCATGAAGCAACACCCCGGATGAATCCTGCATCAAAAGTTCGTTCTGGCCGAGATGTCGCACCAAAACTATAAAATCTTCCTTTGAGACTCCAGAAAACGGTGCCTTTTCTGCGCATAGCAGCGTATAAAGCGTGCTTATGGTTGCGCCTCCATACTGAGCTATCACTGATAGCATCTGCTGAACAAGTGTCGACAAATGAGCGCCATTCGTAGCGGGAGGTTCAAACCACCCTTCCAGCAATAAAGAGATCATGGCAGTCGTTTTGATAGTTTCGAGGCGTAATTCGGTTGCTAGCGATGCCTGTCCACCCAGTGCATCTTCAATACAATAACTACGAAAAATAGCGGGTTCGCCCTTACGACGCCCGGAGCGCCCGAGGCGTTGACGTAAACTGGCGACCGATGGCGGGGAGCCAATTTGCGCGACGCTTTTGACAGAACCAATATCGATACCGAGTTCAAGCGTGTTCGTGCAGATAGCCGTTGCAGGGAGGCTTTGCTGTTTCAAGGCCGCTTCGGTTTCGGTACGGATTTCTTTCGACAAACTACCGTGATGCGGCCAAAACTCATTAGGAAGTTGTTGTTGGAGGCATAAATTGTTTAGAAGATGCGTGAAACGCTCGACCTCCCGCCTGGAGTTTGGGAATACGAGATTATTTGATCCGCGAAGTGACTTAAACAGATGTGTGGCGATCAAAGCAGGCGTTGTCGGCTCCCGTTCCTCATCATCGTCACCTGATCGGATAACCAGTGGCTCTTCATAGCCTTTTACTAAGATTTTTAGTTCCGAACCGGATGATCGTGATTCAACAATCGCCACCGAAGCGCCTTCACCTGTACGTAAGAACTCGGCCGCAAGATTCATATCTCCCAACGTGGCGGAAAGACCAATCCGCGGTACTTTTCGCCCAACGGCCCGTTCAATACGATGCATCAAGGACTGAAGTTGCTTGCCCCGTTCCGACCCTATAAACGCATGCAGTTCATCGACTACAAAGAATGTCGAACGATCAAAAATAGCACTGACCGATGTTCCCCGATTACAGAGCATAGCCTCAAGCGACTCCGGCGTGATAAGCAGGATACCGCTTCGCTTGCTGAGAAACCGGTTTTTGATGGAGGCGGATACATCCCCATGCCAGGGCCAGACAGGTATATCCAATTGTCCGCACAGCCTGTCAAACCTGTCGAACTGATCGTTGATAAGCGCTTTCAGTGGGCTAATATAGACAATAAGACCGGATTCCTTGAGCTGCAACATATGAGTCAACGCCGGCAAAAATGCGGCTTCTGTCTTGCCTGTAGCCGTAGCTGCCGCGACAATGACGTCTCGGTCTGCATCAAGAATTAGAGGAATAGCCGCCTCTTGGGCATCTCGCAACGACTCCCATCCCTCGGCCCAAATAAATCGCTGAATACGCTCATCCAGCCGATAGAAAGAGGCGCTCGATTCAGACATTGCGGATAGCTTAATTACATCTTGAACGAAGCAAACTCTTCGTTCTCATCAGCATCGGCAATCAGATCAATGGTGCCGCCGGTATCGGCAACAACCTCAATTCCACCGACCAGATCTTGCCACGAAACACCGGCGTTTTGTTCCAACACCGCTAACAAATTGATGAACGAGGTGATGGTTGTGCGGGGCGTACGAAAATAAGCATCGCCAATGCGCTTCGAACAATGCTCCATGAATCTGTAAATACCCTGGTCAGGCAGAAGATGTTTAGTAGTGTCACCGGAAGCATATACATGGCCTATTTTCTGTAACAAAACATAGAAATCCTCCGGTGTCAGGCTTGAAAGCCGTATGACCGGGCCACTGAAATCGACTAGTCCGCCGGACGCGAAGGTATTCTGCGCCAGACGGCTTTGCAGCGCCGGGTAACTGTAGAGGCCACGACGAGTGTCCAGCAAAAACTCAGGTGTTCCACCCAGCACAAATCCGAGCCCAACAGCCGTACCTTGCAAAGAATCGTTCAGAATACGTAGAATCTGCTCATAGTTGGCGTTACGGGCTTGAGTGTTAGCCATTTTGTAAAGATTCACAAGCTCGTCCAAACTGACCAGCAGTCCTGAGAAACCCGCTAGGCGAACGAAGCGTGCCAGCAGTTTCAGCTGATCATAAACCGCCGCATCATCGACGATGGTTCGAACGCCGAGCGCTTGTCTCGCATCGGTTTTGGTCGAGAACTCACCGCGCAGCCATCTCACAGCATCAGATTTGAGTTGTTCATTACCTTCCTCAAAGCCTCGGCAGTAAGCTGCGATGACATCCGCGAAATCATAACCGTTGACCAGCTCAGTCAAGTTATCGAGCTTCTGTCGGATGACAGCCTCAGTAGATAATCCGGCTGCCTTGGCTTCGGTCTTTGCTGTTGCAATGAACTTCTCGACGATACCGCCCAATGCGCCGCCATCTGGCTTAGTCCGCGTGGATAAATTGCGCATCAATTCCGCGTACAGCGATCTGGCCTGACCGCCACTGGCATGTAAACGTCGATCAGGGTTGAGGTCGGCGCTCGCAACAACGAGCTTTTTTTCCATTGCTACGGCGCGAACCAGATTCAGAAAGAAGGTCTTTCCCGCTCCATATTCGCCTATTACCACACGGAAAGCCGATCCATCATCTGCAATTCGGTCGATGTCGCTGACCAGTGTCTCAATTTCTGATGTACGGCCTACTTGTATTAAGTGCTGCCCTGTTCGCGGCACTACACCTGCCCGCAGAGATTGGATAACTGCGTCGCGGTCTTTCGTGCGAATGGTTATTGTCATGCTTCAATTTTCTCCAGAATTTCGGCATTGACTTCAATGGGGTCATCGCCTTCGGTGAACGGTATGTCGTGTGCGTCAAATGATGCTTCGTTGATATGCTCAAGTGCGCCATCAAGCATTAGATCCAAATCAGCGGATAAATCTAATAATTCTTCCCGGCTCCATTCCGGCCGAGACAGCAGCATTCGGGCAAAGGCCGTATGAGGAGCATCCAATCCGAGGATACCATCACGGATCAATTCAATCTCAGGTTCAGCCTCCAATTCAGAGAGTTGTGCCGCAACGGTTTCTTCATCTTTGAAGATATTAGCCAAGAGTATCGAAACTTTTTCAGTGTCCTGTTGCAAAGCTGCAATACGGGAGGAATCAAGTCTGAAGCCGGTTTCTTCGATGTTGGCGGCAACGGCTGCGCTTGGCTTGGTTCCAGATGCCACAGCATGAATATCACTGAAGACCTTATTCGGGTCAACGCCGAGCGCTTTGTAAACTTTCTCCAAAATTTTAACTTCGTCGGGCGATACGATGCCATCAGCTTGAGCTACGGTCGCCATAAATACAGCGATCGATTCTCTTGTCGAGACATCGAGCGGTTCGAGCTTCTTTTTCATGGATGCCAATGAAACCGGCGCAACTATCAGAAGGCGCAAATGAGCCATTAACCGGCAACGGTGGTTAGGCGTGAGATGTGACCACGATCTTACTTCCTGGCTCAAGTGAGTTATCTCTGTGGCACAAAAATCCCCATCGGCTGCGGCCACTGCTGACGCCAGCTGAAGCGTCAACAGAGCAGCCTGATAAGCAGGTGTCATCTGCGAAACCGTTTCGTCAGACGGCATGTTAAAAAGTACCAAATTATCTGTCGGCTTGGGGAGCTTAACACCGCCAAGTATATCCGGTTCAATGCCAATATTTATTGCCGCTAAGGCTCGACCGAGCATAAGCGTCTTATCTCTGTTGAGGGTGGAGTTCGCGCCTAATGCTGACAGCAGTTCTTGGAAGGTCATTACGGTCATGCCGCTGCCAATCCGTGTTTTGAGAACTTGTAAAGTGTTCTGCGCATCTTCGGACCAAAGCACCGTTGGGAGCTGGAGCAACCCTTCCAGCGCGGTCTCTGCATCTGGATTTTTGCCGATGAACCGGCTGTACGGTTCCAATTCTTTGGTGGTTATCTCCACAATTTGTTGAAGCTTTTTTAGTGGCGCAGTCAGAGCCGTCACATCAGGCGTATCGCCAAAAGCAAGCTTGATATCTTCATAGCCGCGAAATCCGGCAGATGCAGGCCGGTACACTAGCTTTAGTTTCGTTCGATTGCGGGGTAGCACAAAGCCTGAACCAAAAACATCGGCGTACCTTAGCTGGAAGAGTTTATCGAATTGTTCTCTACAACGTTTAGCCGGAGTGCGTAAGGAAATACTAGGTTCAAGTTTAGACCAAGCGAGTGCAAGATGGGCAGATACCGGTATGCCGTCCATAGCAGCTTGTCCGAGCGCTAAACGCACATAAAAAGGTAGTTCAAACGTTCTTGAAAAAGCCGGAATTGGTTTGTCGTATAACTTTTCAGGAAAATCGGCTAACGATACCCAGTTGAGTAATTCGTTTGCATAGTGGCGGAACGAATTCGATTTATCCCCGTAAATACTCAATAATCGACGAATTTCTTCAGCGATTATTGACCAGTCCGATTTTGCCTCGATAGAACCGGCTACATCGACAATGGCACGGCGCTCAAGGCCATAAAAAAACAGGAACACATAGCCAATGTCAGCATTAGGATCACGCCTGCCATCGGCCAACCAATTCAAATAGCTGCGGCGAGCCGATTTGGAAATTTCGGAGTAGCTCGGCCAATATCCCATATCACTCTCAGTATAGTTTCCTTGAGAACTAACTGGCTTGGATGGGTCGATTAAACAAGGATCGTTACCGTAAGGGGTTTTTAGAGACGTCCCGACGTAAATCATTCCATCAGTGATAGTGACATCTGCGACTTTAATCGACTGACCGCGAGGAATCCAGGTTGCAACCCCAAATCCTTTTGGTGAGGATGGAATGCGGAAAATAGAGTCTGAAGAAGCGGATAAAGTAGCTGTCGATACACTGACCGGAGTATCGTCTTCAACAAACCGGCTAGGCTGGCTAGTTTGAGCTACTTTTCTCACAGCAGAATTTGCAGGGCTTTTTTTATCGGTAAGTGCGACAGAAGATTTTGGTTTCTTGTACTTTCTGTACAAATAAACAGGAAACGCGATGACGGCCAAGCCGCCGACAAATATCCAGATTATCTTAGGTATTGCGGTAGAAATTGCAAAAATCACAAGGAGTAACGCGAAAAAGGCATCTCCAAAACCCGACTTTTTTCGCCTTCCCATCTGCAGAACTCCTTAAATTCGCTATTGAGTAATAATTATATCTGCATTTTTCAATTTATTTGTAACTTTTACTACATCTTTACTCAGCGTCTTTTTCCATGTTGCTAACCCTTGTCTTTCCAGAAACATTTCTGTTAATTCTCACTTGTAAATTATCCGATGCTTCGTAGTGCAAGCTTTCTGACTTTTGCTAAACACTAAGTTGGCTTTTGACGCAAGGTTTTCGGTTGTATAGAGCAAATTTACTTAATTTTGAAAAAACTCATAAATTATGATGAATACAGGTAATACCAATTTCAATAAATTGGTATTACCCTTAACCTAACTTTCTCCCGCAGGAGAAGGGATAGCATGCGAATTTATTGGGATCAGGATTGGTATTATTCTGCTTACACGTCATCCACAAAACGGAAGCTGACTTTCAGGTCATTCATCCACGACGGTTCAATCAAGCCATCGTGCTGAAGTCGACCCACCACGATTCCAGGATGGATGCCGATCTTGTCGGCAAAAGCTTGAACTGCTCCTTTGGTTTTTAATTCAGTAAGCGTGTTGTTGTACTTAGCTGGAATTAAGAACTTGCCCGCCCAATCATTTGCCTCTCTTTCTTGCGGCGAATCATTCCCTGCTTTATTTGGATCATCCAGGTAAACGGATTTCTTTTCCTGAGCATGCAGAAGAATATGGGCTGCTTCGTGAAATAAGGTAAACCAGAATTTATCGTTGGTTTTGCCGTACAGCGAAAGTTGAATCAACGGACGATGGGGGTTTAGCCAACGTGCCACGCCGCTGACGTGAGCCTTGGGAATAGCCGGCACTACGATAAAAGCAACTCCTGCCGCTTTAAATAAGATACGCAGTTGGGGCTCGAACTCTTCCGGTGACTGAGTGGTCAGTGCGCGAATCCGAGTCAGTGCAGTCTCAAATTTATTCCGATCATATTTGGGGCCGTCTTGTTTTTCCGCTTCTTGTTCGCCCATTCGCAGCCAAGCTGAGATGGCGCCGACATCGCTTTGTTCTTCGCGGCTACGGCGGAATGAGCCTTGCATTTTGCCATAATGAACTTGCCATTCTTCCGGCGAAGCAACACCGAAAAAACGCAGGCAAGATTCAACCAAATTGGGTTTGGATTTAGCATCAATTCGTTGCTTTTGAATTGCCCCGGCATTCATCAGCTCTTTGACCGGTATGCTGTTTAACCAATCGGCCCAACCAGCAAATCGTTCAGCAGCTTGAAGACGGGCACAGTGCTCGCGATACTTGGCTTCGCGCGCTAACCAAAACCCAACCGTACTACCAACGACACGTTCTAGCCGAATTGCTGCATCTTCGGTAAGAGGAACTTTGCCTTTGATGAGCTGATTGACATGTTTAGTTGTGTAACCCAGACGTTGCGCCAATTCCGATTGAGTCCAGTCGCGTTCTTCAATAATATCCAGCAACGTGTCCCCCGGCGGAGAAAACCAGTCTGGCTGATAAGGGGCTGCCAAGTCAGTCATGATAGTCTCCAATAAATTCGATACAGATAATAGTAACCCGAGACCAGTCGATGGAATGATCATCATGTCTAGGGCATGGGTCATGATCCGGTGAAAGCACGAGCCGCCAACCCCCCGTCAAATCAAGTGCGAATTGACCCTTGCGATCACCTTTTAAGGGATGCGGATTGCCTGCGACCAGTTCGGTTACTTTGCTAGCTGCGTCCAGATCGTCCAAGCGAGTACGTAGCTTACGCGCACAGGCCGCCCCGAGCTTTTTCTCGGCGACGGCCCGTTTTTCACATAGCTCTCGAATCTTTTTGTCCTTGAAATGAATATCCAAGCAACCTCCGTAGTATAGTTTAATTTACCTAATAGGTAAATAATTTGTATTATTTTAATCGAGCGTCGGTATCTGCCCTAGTAACGAGTGGCCCTGCTACTAACTAGAGACTTTGCGTTTTAGCGGTTATTCAACAAGCTTTGCCAACGCACTTTCAAGCCAACCAAACCCGACAAATTCCTGCTCCAGACGCAGATTCTTGCGGATTCGATTGTCACGCAGATCATCAAACAAACCTTGCTCATCTGTCGTCAGTAACGGCAAGTCTTTAAGTGCTTGGTCCTTTTCATTCCCCCACAATGACTCATGAACCATCAAGGTGTCACGATCCATCATAAACGACTCGACGTGACCGAATCGGCTGCGTAACTGATTCAGGATGGCGAAGCCATGAGTATCGATGTCGCCCCAGTAATAAATAAGGCAATCCGATAACCAGCGGGCAGGCGACAAGCTATCCCAACCGTAACCGGAGCCAAAGATAACCAGACTGTCCGCTAGCGCAGGAAAAGCCAAAAAATTGGTTTCGTTTTCGGTAATGAAGACTCGGCTGGCAAACGCAGGAAGTTTGGCAAAACTATGGCTGTCCAGTGTAATGTCCTGCATGCCGCCACCCGCTAACGGCGATTTGGACGGATCCAGCACTCGAAACCGTATACGCGCCGGTTTGTCTCGAAAACCGTAGCGCACGGCAAATTGGCCGGCGCCGCCAGCCTCGGACGCTATATAGTCCTGCGGCAAGCTGATATCGAATAGCTCTGTCAGCACCCCTCGATGAGCCTCGATAAACTTGCTGTGTACTCCCGGAATATCCACCTGCCGCAAGTAAATACCCGGACGGGGATGGGCTTGCATCCAGTCAACGATGTCCAGCAGCAAAGACCAGTGACCGGCCAGCTCCAGCGCTTTTAGCGGCCGTTTGGCTAACCAGCTCAGCAGCAAGGGTTGGCGTTGCCGGGTCATGTCGAGCAAAGCGCTAAAACGAGCGGCCTCGTTCCGCTTGCCGAGCATGGCTAACGCATCGTCGAGGCTATCGATCCACACTTCGCAAGGAATCGAATTGGAACCGACGACACGGTGAACAAACGAGCGCATCCCGATTCGACAATGAGGGGTGTCCATAATGTCTTTTGCCCACAAGCGCACGGCCTCATAGTTGTCGGCAATCTCGGACGACGTCGGGGCTTTCAGGGTCAGGCGCTTAGGAAAACCGCTATCGGTATTGATTAACTGTGCGAGCAACTCGCCTCGATCCCATAACTTTTGCACCTGAGCACGTAAATCGGCAGGGCGAGTCCAGTTCATACGCTTTCACCGGCATTTTGCCTGCGTGCGTTTTCCTCCCGATATTCCTCGATGGACAGGTTTCGAAGCTGGGATGCCCGCCCTTGCTCGTTGTAGACAAAGCCGACACTTGAGACGAAGGGTTCTATGATATGGATTTTCTGCAATGGGGTGACAATCAGCAGTTGCAGATTGAGTTTCTCAAACAAGCGCAAACCGTATTGCGCCGACTCATCGGAACCGCGGCCAAAGGCTTCGTCGATAACTACAAAGCGGAATGAGCGCGAGCGCAATGCGCCCCATTCCAAGCCGAACTGATAGGCCAGACTCGCCGCCAATATGGTGTAAGCCAGTTTCTCTTTTTGCCCGCCGGATTTGCCGCCGGAGTCGGAATAATGCTCGTGCTCGCTGTCGTCGGCGCGCCAACGCTCGCTCGCCGCAAACACGAACCAGTTGCGGACATCGGTGACCTTTGCCGTCCAGCGCTTATCCTGATCGGAAAGTCCTTCCCGCCCCCGGAAACGATCGATGATGGTTTTCACTTGTAGGAATTTGGCTTCCGAGTATTGCGCATCTTCGGAGCCCGTCAGCGAACCTTCGGTGCAAGCTCTAAGATCGCTTTGGAAGTCGCGAATCTCGGCGTCGGGATTGGCTTGAGAAACCAGCACAATGTAACGCCCCTGGTTGTAGTCGATCTGGGTTAAAGACTCGTTGATGCGGTCGATCCTCTCCTTGATGGTTTCACGCTCGCGGGCTAACTGCGCGTTGAAGTTGGCAATTTCGTTGATCGTATTGACATTGAGCAGCTCCTTGAATTGGACTTCGAAACGCGGCAGGTCGTCGCGCCCCAGCCTGTCAAGCAGGTTTTTATATTCGAAAGCCGCCTCGATGCCGGCGTCGAACTCGGCGGTTTCCAATTTATAGTGTTCTTTAAAGGTCATCATTGACTGGATGATCTTATCGCGCAGCCGTTTAAGTTTGCCGTCCTCGGCGTCTATACGGTCTTGCAGCCATTTGCGCACATCCTGTTCGCGATTGTCGCAGGACTCGACCGTCAGCTGATGCTCTCCCAAAGCCTCGGCACGGATCCTTGCCAATTTTTCATCCGGCGCTGGAATAGAAATATGGGCTTCTATTTGTAGCAAGGTCTGCTCCCTCAGGCTATCCGCATCATGCTTCTTCTGTTCGGTCTTGGAGCGCTTGTCTTTCGCCGCTTCCAACTCGGAATCAGTCGCATCAAGTTCCTTGCCGACTTCCTTCAGCCGCTCGGTCAGTTGCTTCAATAGGTCTGATGCCGACTCGAGTCGCCTAAGTTCTTCGCTCAACGCGGCAATTTCGGCAGCCGTGGACGACCAGTCCAAGTCCTCGAAACCGGCAAATTCTTCAAGACGAATCAGCGTGTTGATACGGTTTGTCAGCCCTTCACGTTCGGATTGGACCTTGCCGATCAGGCCGGCAATTTCCGCCAGCCGGGTTTCCAGCTGACGCAACTTTTCTTCCAAGGTGGCGATCTTGGCGGTATTAGTCCAGCCCAAAACATAACGGCCGCGATCGTCAAGGCGGTGGCGATCATCCTTTTCGTGACGTCCGGTCGGATCCTTGATTTGGCCTGCCAGGGTGACGGCTCGCGTTTCCCGCCGAAATTGCTCCTGAGTTACGCAACAAGCCACGTCGAAACGATGCGCCAATTCACGCTCCAGCCAATCGTAGAACGGCGAATCGGGTTTGATGGATAATTTACGCACCAGGGAATCGCGGTGAAGTTCGGGCAAATCGCCACGTCTAAGTGGACGCACATGGAAATAAACCAAACGCCCTTTCAGCTGACTGCGATCCACCCAGCCGGCTACCGCCGCATACTGGGCGTCCGGCACCAGCAGCGATAAGCCGAAGCCGCGCATTAATCGTTCGGCGGCCCCTTCCCAATCGCGCTCCTGTTCATGGACTTGCAGTAGCTCGCCGGCAAACGGCATTTCATCTTCAGACAGCCCCAGCGCCTCGCATAACGCCGCGCGAATCCTGACCTGAGGCTCATCGATATTACTGCGCCGTGTTTTCAGCCCGGCAATTTCAGCCGCCAAGGCTTGATGTTGCTCCCGGCCGTTGCGAAAAGCAAAATCGTGCTCGCGCTCCTGGTTTTCAAACACGGCGGCGCTTTCCTTGAGCTCAAGGACACGCTCCGCCCATTGTTTACGTTGGCTCAGGAATGCCGGTTCATTTTCGGCAGGATGTTCGTCCACTTGCCGAACGAGTTCGGCATAGCGCTCCGATTTTTGTTTGCGCCGGTCCCGGATTTGCTCCTTCTGCTTGATCTCGGCGCTCAGCCGGTCAAGCCTATCCCCGCCGTTTTCGGCCACGGCGGATTTCAGTTCGTCAACCTGGATACGCAAGCCGTCGCGGCGGTTTTCCAAGCGCTTGACTTGGGCGTCTTGCTTTTCCCAATCATCTTGCAGGCCCGCAATCCGCTTATCGAGCAATGCCAACTTCAATCCGGCAAAATAACTGCGGAGTGCATCCCGGCACTGTCTTAATTGGTCGATTTCTTTACCCAGAGCGGTATGCCGTTCGCAATCGGCAATCAGCGGAGTCAGCATTTCCACTTGCCGCTTGGCCTTTAATACCGCCTCGTGAGCGCGATTGAGATCGTCGAAGTGCGCGATCAGCGCCGCGATCCGGGAAACCGCCTCGAAAGGCTCCAACATGTGGCTGCGCACAAAATCGGTCAAATTGCCGACCGATTTCATCGAAACGGTTTGATGGAATAGCTCTAACGCTTGTTCATTGTCGATACCGAAACGACGCCTGAACCATGCACCATACTTCGGAAAACTGTCTTCGATTTCCGCGCCCAAGCCCCGCAATTTTTTACGCAATTGCGAAATGTCGGTACCGAAGCGGGAAAAGTCGTTGGCTATGGACAGCTCACGCTCGGCGCCGACAAAGAAACGCGCCGGTTGGCCTTGTGCGTCTTTCAACCAGAATACTTGGGCCAACGTGACGGTTTGGTCGTAGCCGGCGTTGTGAAACACGCCCAAGATCACGGAATAATTGTTAGGGTCGCGTAACGCCACGGGTTTGGCTGTACCGGTTACCTCGTTACGTTCGGACTTATAATGCCCCAGCACGTAGGAACGCAGGGTTCGCTCCTTGCTATCGGCTCCGGCGGCCTTGTTATAGGCAACGCGATTAGCCGGTACCAGCAATGTCGTCACTGCGTCTACCAGGGTCGATTTGCCCGAACCGATGTCGCCCGTTAGCAGGCCGTTTTTGCCGTCGAGCTGCAAAGTCCAGATACGGCCGTCGAAGGTTCCCCAGTTAAACACCTCTAAACGCTTTAAGCGGAAACCGGACAGCGCGTCATCAGCCACAAAGTCCAATTCGAGCGTGTACGGCTCGTTCATGATCCCTCTCCCGGTAGCTCGCCCTGCCGGATTTCAATCGGCAACGCTGCCGTCCGGTTGCCGTCAACTCCGCCTGATCCGGTAGCCAGTTGATTTTTATACATCGCCAGCCGGGCATCGAAATCCGCAAGCCATTGCGCGTCGATAAAAGCTTTCAGAATGCGCCTGACTTCAAAACCGGCCGGGCCGCCGACCGCTTTCAATTTGCGCAGGAAGCCAAGCTCGACGACCTTGTTAATATGCGTCTCGATTTGATCGATCAACCGGGCTTCATTGCTGCTATCCGGTAAAAATACCCTAATCAGGTCGACGATTTCGTCGCGCGACAAGACCAATCGCGTATCGCCTCCGCCGGCATCGAATTCGGCAAGTTTCTTACGCAGCAAGGCCAGCAATAAGCTCACCGGAAACGACAACGGGCGGCGCGCGACCAAGCGGAGGAGCTTATCGGCTTCGGTTTCGTCGTCCTCCGATTTGGAGCGCAAGAAGGCGTAACCCTCAGCCTCATCCAATACCAGATCCAATCCGATCACCGCCATGTAGTCGCGTACCCTGGCTTGCAGATTAAGCAGGGCCGCCCATAGGCGTTCATCACCTTCACGGTATATAACACCTTTGAGCAAGGTGATCGCCAGTGTGGATAGGTCCGTTTCTCTGTCTAGCGGAATTTGTTGTTGGTTCATCATCACCTCACAAAGATTACACGGGGCAGACGGGCGCGTTTGCAGGAAATTACGCCGTTCGCGCCAAGGCTTTGCCAAGTAATCGACTCATGTGCATCTTCGTCGACCACCGTCTTAAACATCTCGCTGCCCAATTGCAGGTAGGCTACCAATTCAGCCAGTCCCTGCCGCAAAGGCTGTATTTCGGTCAAGTCGCGCAGGGTGACTTGAGATTGTTCCTGCAAGGCATGGCGAATGTGGCGAGCCAGTTGCACCTTGTCGATGACGACTTGCGAATAAAGCGCGTCGACGTCTACCTCGGCATCGCCGGTTTCCAAATCGATATTGGCGATCACGGGCTTCATAGTCGGCGAATATAGCGGGCGCTCCAGCGCTAATTCCACTTCGGCGGCGGTGTCCGCAACCCTCATAACCTCACCGGCGGGCGGCGTATCGCGCAAAGCCAGTGCCTTGGTTTCGATGCCGTGCAGAATATCCATGATACGGCGGTTTTCCAGCCAGGCCTTATCATCGAGAAAGCGTCTTAGTTGCTGTGAAAGTTGAGCGACCGTGCGTTGAGTATGCTCGCCCGCCTCCAGCCAGTCGTAATGCACGCGCCGGGTACGCGCATCGGGTTTTAGCTCCTCGATTGGCGATAGCGCCAGCACCGTCGCGAGCAGTTCGGAAAGTTCTTCCTGGCGGCGGCTGGACATCAAGAAATCCCAGAATGCACGAAAGCTTCTACCTTGGTCGGAATCGGCAATCGCATCGCGCTCACCCATGATCTCTTCCAGCAGCTCACCTTTGGCGCCTTCCCACAAAGCAATACGCTCGCGCACCCGTCGATCCAGCAGCCGGAAATTGTGTTCCACCTCGCGAAAATCGGTCAGCAGTTCCCGCGCCAGTTGCATGAATTGCTGGAACCGGTCTTTCAATGCCGTATCGTCCAGCATCGGCACATCACCCGCCAACACCCTCGCGATCTCTGCATCGATGTCATCGCGCCGCTTATGTAACTCGGCGATGCGCTTGCTCGGGTCGGATTCGCTACCCTCGCTCATCTGCTTGAGTAACTCAAACAACGTCAACAGACGCGATTCGGTGCCGACAAAACTGCGTTCAGCCAAAGTACCGAGCCAGGCGATTGCCTTTTCGGTCGCCGGTGTCAAATCAAACTGAGGTTCATCGGAACCCTGTCGATAGAACTTGCGCAACCAGCCTTTTTCGGGACTGGCCCAATCATTCAGGTAATCCAGCGCAGATTTCGGAAATGCCTCCGCTCCCAACCTGTCCCGCAAGACGTAAAGCTCGTCTTCCAGCGCTTCAGCCAGATCAGCCGCTGCGATCACCCGCATATTAGGTGCGACAAACACTCGATGCAGAAAGCTTGCTACTAACGGTGCATGGTCCGAACGTAAAAGACGCCACGCCGGGTGGTGAGTGCGTAGCGCATCAAGGGTAGAGTAGTCGATAGTCATTCAATTCTGCCCAAGCCGCAGAACAAGGTAACTTGGCCTTTCATCTGCGCCTGCATGCGACAAAATTACACGTCCAGATTAGTAACATCCAACGCATTCTTGACGATAAAATCCCGACGCGGCTCAACCACATCGCCCATCAGCGTGGTGAAAATCTCATCGGCGGCAATCACATCCTCGATTCTGACTTGCAGCAAGCGGCGGTTATTTGAATCCAGCGTAGTTTCCCATAGCTGTTCAGGGTTCATTTCACCCAAACCTTTGTAGCGTTGGATATGCTGGCCTTTTTTAATTTCCTTCATCATCCACTCAAAAGCCTGTTTAAAGTTACTGACCGGCTGCTGCCTTTCGCCCATTTGCATAAATGATCCTTCATTAAACATGCCCGCAGTATCTTCTGCATATTGCGCGATTTTGTGATAATCCTTGCCGTTAAAAAAGGTCGACGGCAATACAAAGGTTTTGGTTATTGCATGCAGTCGCTTATTAACTACGACAGAAAAATCATTGCTTGTTTTGTAGTCCAGTTCAACGGTGTATATCGCCTTACTGTCACAGTCAG
>Ga0208636_100233_pt1 | contig 15464 bp, 12 predicted proteins | sample LakWasM103_HOW12_2_FD_183921 | JGI IMG/M metagenome (GOLD analysis project Ga0208636, IMG submission 183921) | Freshwater sediment methanotrophic microbial communities from Lake Washington under simulated oxygen tension - Sediment Metagenome... | ecosystem: Environmental > Aquatic > Freshwater >... | reverse complement strand
CCGGCAGAAAAGCCGGACGCCAAACCACCCGTCAAAAAATAATTTAACTCAGGACAAAACATTGCACATTCACATCTTAGGTATTTGCGGAACATTCATGGGCGGACTCGCCGTGATTGCACGGCAGTTGGGTCACCAAGTCAGCGGTTCCGATCAAAATGTTTATCCGCCGATGAGCACACAGCTGGAGCAGCAAGGCATCGTGTTGATGGAAGGCTATCGGGCGGAAAACCTGGACGGCAAACCCGACCTGGTGATTATCGGTAATGCCTTGTCGCGCGGCAATCCTGAAGTCGAAGCGGTGCTAAACAGGGGACTCAGATACGTATCGGGTCCGCAATGGCTGGCGGAGCATGTGTTGCAGGACAAATGGGTGCTGGGCGTTGCCGGAACCCACGGTAAAACCACCACGACCAGCATGCTCAGCTGGATATTGGAACATCAGGGTTTTAATCCGGGCTTTCTAATCGGCGGCATCCCGTTAAATTTCGGCATTTCGGCGCGGCTGGGCGAGTCAGATTTTTTTGTGATCGAGGCCGACGAATACGATTCGGCGTTTTTCGACAAGCGCTCAAAGTTTGTCCACTACCGCCCCCGCACCGCGATCCTGAATAACCTGGAATACGACCATGCCGATATTTTCCCCGACCTGGATGCGATCAAAAAACAATTCCACCATCTGGTCAGGACGGTGCCCGGCGAGGGCCTGATTATCAGCCCCGAATGCGACGCCAATATCAATGACGTACTGGCGATGGGCTGCTGGACGCCGGTAGCCAAGACCTCGATTAATGCCGACGCCCAATGGAACGCCCAACTGATCAACAGCGACGGCAGCCGGTTTAATGTGCTGATGGACAACCAAGAGCAAGGCTGTGTCGAGTGGTCGCTGACCGGCGAGCATAATGTCTACAACGCGCTGTCTGCGATAGTTGCCGCAAAGCATGTCGGCATCCTGCCCAAGGATGCGATAGCTGCGTTGGGGCAGTTTAAAAACGTCAAGCGCCGCATGGAAGTGATCGCCAATATCAACGGCGTGACTATCTACGATGACTTCGCTCATCACCCGACCGCGATACAAACGACGCTGGACGGCTTGCGCAAACAGGTGGGGCAGGAGCGGATCATCGCCATCGTCGAGCCGCGCTCGAATACCATGCGCCTGGGCGTACATACCCAAACGCTGGCGGAATCGTTGGGCAATGCCGATCTGGCTATCATCTACCAGCCGGAAGCGATGGGCTGGGACTTGGGCGAGCTGAAAAAATACGCCGGTAATATCGAAATCTGTTCATCGCTGGATGAAATCATCGCTAAGCTAAAATTCGAAGCGCGCTACGGCGGGCATTTCGTGTTGATGAGCAATGGCAGCTTCGGCGGCATTTATCAGCGCTTGCAGGATGAATTGAATTAACTTTTAAACATATAAAAAGATTCACCACGAAGACACGAAGAGCACGAAGAAAATCAAAATATAAACTTCGTGTCCTTCGTGTCTTCGTGGTGAAACATAATTTACCCCAAACAAAAAACATGCACATACAACAAGCCCTGCAAGCCCTGCTGAACAAACAAAACTTAAGCTCCGATGAAATGCGCGAGGTGATGCGGCAAATCATGAGCGGCAACGCCACCGACGCGCAAATCGGCGGCTTCTTAATCGCCCTGCGCTGCAAAGGCGAAACCATCGACGAAATCGCCGCCGCCGCCGAAGTGATGCGCGAACTGGCCGCCAAAGTGGCTGTAACAGGCGATCATGTCATCGACACCTGCGGCACCGGCGGCGACGGTGCGAACACCTTTAACATTTCCACCACCTGCGCCTTTGTCGTCGCCGCAGCGGGCGGACAGGTCGCCAAACACGGCAATCGCTCAGTGTCCAGTAGTTGCGGCAGCGCCGACTTGCTGGAAGCCGCCGGGGTAAACCTGGATTTAACGGCCGAGCAAGTCGCGCACTGCGTCAATGAAATCGGCGTCGGCTTCTTATTTGCGCCCAAACATCACGGCGCAATGAAATATACCAGCAATGCCCGTAAAGAAATGGGCGTCAGGACCCTGTTCAATCTCTTAGGCCCGTTATCCAATCCCGCCGGAGCGCCCAATCAGTTGATCGGCGTATTCGCCAAACAGTGGGTGGAGCCGCTGGCGCAGGCGTTAAAAAAACTCGGCAGCAAACATGTGCTGGTGGTTAGCGCCGACGATGGTTTGGATGAAATCAGCATTGCATCGCCTTCAACCATTGCCGAGCTTAAAGACGGCGAAGTGACCTGTTACACGATTACGCCGGAACAATTCGGTTTTAAACGTGCCAGCCTGGCAGAATTGGCCGTTGATGGTGCCGCTTCCAGCTTAGTGATGGTAAAATCGGTGCTGGACAATAAAGCCGGAGCGGCCAGGGACATCGTGGCGCTCAATGCAGGGGCGGCAATTTACGCGGCCAATATCACCGATTCCTTAAGCGCCGGTATTGAAAAAGCCCAAGAGCTTATCGCCAGCGGCGCGGCAAAAGCCAAATTCGATGCGTTGATCGCATATTCAAAAACCTCATAAAACGACTAGAAACCATGACCGATACGCCAGATATTTTAAAAAAAATCCTCGATAAAAAAGCCGAAGAAGTTGCCAGACGCAGACTGGGCATGACCATCGCCAATCTGGAAGAAATTGCCGGAGGCGTAGAAAGCCCACGCGGATTTTATAACGCCCTGCACAGCAAGGCATTGGCTAAGAAACCGGCCATTATTGCGGAAATCAAAAAAGCCTCGCCGAGCAAAGGCGTGATCAGGGAAGATTTCCAACCGATCGCCATCGGCCAGGATTACGCGATGAACGGCGCGACCTGCCTGTCGGTATTAACCGATAAGGATTTTTTTCAGGGTTCGGAAGTCTACCTGCAAATGGTCAGGGAACGCTGCCCGCTGCCGGTGTTAAGAAAAGACTTCATGATCGACCCGTATCAAATCTATGAAGCCCGCGCCTTGGGCGCCGACTGCATATTGCTGATTGTCGCCGCGCTGGAAGACGGCCAAATGCACGAGCTGTCGGACATCGCAACCAAACTGGGCATGGATGTGTTGGTGGAAGTCCATAACGCGGAAGAACTGCAAAGAGCGTTAACGCTGGATACCAAACTGATCGGGATCAACAACCGCAACCTGCGTACCTTTGAAACCTCATTGCAGACCACGCTGGATTTAAAAACGCAAGTCCCCGCAGACCGTTTAATCATCACCGAAAGCGGCATTCATACCCATGAAGACGTACAGCTGATGCTGGATAACGACATCTATACCTTCCTGGTTGGCGAAGTGTTTATGCGGGCGGAAAGTCCGGGGCAGAAGATGAGGGAGTTGTTTGCTTTGTAGGATATACTGCCGCTCTTAATGTGCGAATGCTTACATAGCTTCCTCTGGGCTTACAACGATTGAATTCCTGTGTAGGAAAATATGGTAAAGCTTACCCGATCAGCTGCTTGTTCAATCCTATGTCCCAACGCATAGTGTTCGGCATGATTGTTTGCTTGATCGTAAGCCTCTCATGGTCTTGCGCCTGTCTAGCCGATGCGAGTGAAATTGTCGGTGCTTGGTATCAAGCACCTGAAGGTTGGACCTATCGGGGACAGGTCGATATTGCGGCTGCCGGACTCAAGCCGGTAGCTAAAGTGGCATTGATTGGCGGCCACTTCTTCCAGCAGGCTGATTTCGACATCAATACGGCCGGTCGCCATGTGCTGGATTTCAAGAACACCAGTACCATCGGGCATTTCCGCCATATCATCCTTGACGCGCAGGGACATCCGGTTGTCGATGTGCAAGGCGGCATCCTGAGTCGCGAGATAAACCCTTTTTTCCTGCGGCATGGCCGCGAGGTCGATCTTCCGATCGGTCATTATCGTCTGCTGACCGAACTGGATTCTCCCTTCTTCCTGGCCGACCCGCAACCCTATCTGGACTCACTGGATACTTATCGGCAAACGATCAAACCGGGGAACGCCCTGACCTTGCTTTGCCTGGGCATGTTTCTGGGTTTGATGATCTATTATGCGGCGCTGGCGACTGCGCGCTGGAGCTTGTCTGCGGCGATGTACTCGATCTTTATTCTCGGCAATCTGTTGTATAACGGCACTGCGCTGCTGGTATTTACAGAGTTGTTCGATATGCACCGGTTTTATCTGGTTAGCATTCCTATCCTGTTTTCCAATTGCGCCTATATCCTGTTTGTGATGTCTTTGCTGGAAATACGGCATAGCACCTATCCGCGCCTATACAATGCCGGTGCTGCGGTGTTGGCCTTGTTGGGCGGGCTGATAGTGCTGGCGGCGGTTATGCCGCACTGGTCGTTGGAAATAGATCGTTACGGTGTCTTTCTGTTTCTGATTTATGGTTTGGCGGTCGGCATTGTGCTCTCGCTTGAGGGTAACGTCATTGCGCGGCTTTATCTGTGCGCCATTGGGACGTTTTTTGTGTTGGGCATCACGGCGATTTCGGTCAGCAGTCTCAACTCTTACGGCCTGTATATTGAACACATGGGGCTTTTCGCGGTGTCGGTAGAGGTCATGCTGCTGGCGCTGGTGTTGTCTTACCAGTTTGCCCAGCTTTATCGCGATAAGAAATATGCGCTGGAGTGCATGGAACTCAGCGACCGCGTTGCCCGTACCGATACTCTGACCGGCCTGCCCAACCGTGTGGCGCTGGATTTGGCGCTGGAAACCTTGCCGCAGCATGGCAGCCTGACGTTTATCGATATGGACGGCCTCAAGTTTTATAACGACCGGTTCGGGCATGAGCGCGGCGACGAATTGCTACGTGCGTTTGCCCGGCACTTGAGCGAGCGTTTGGGCGTTAAGGCGCAAGCGCATCGTCTGGGTGGCGACGAGTTTGCCATTACCTGTGAACATGGCGATGTGACATGGGTCGAGAATATGTTGACGCAGGCTGTCGAAGATTTGGGTGACAGCGGGTTTAAGTCTGCCGGAGCCAGTTCAGGCTCAGCGCATGTCCACGAAACCCCGGATAAAGGAAAACTCCAGCACATGGCGGATTGTCGAATGTATGAAAATAAGCGCCGCAACAAGCGGAGCCGCAATGAAGATCAGGAATCAGTTCTAACATAACCAACGAGGAGAAGAACAATGCAACGTATTTATGGTTTGGTTTGGCCGATTATATTATCGGTCGTGTTGCCGCTGGTGGCGGCGTGGTTTGCCTATCCGGAAACCCATTTGCCACCCGGCTTCGGCGTATTTCCGCCGCTTTTGGTGGCGGAAGCGCCCGGTTTCAACCTGATAATCTTCGTTGCGCTGGCGCTGGTGGAAGCCGCTGTCGTCCTGTTTCTGCTGTTCCCTCAATGGTTCGGATTTACCCTACCGACTCCGCCGCCCAAGCCGGCCGCGGCGGCGTTTCCGGTATGGTTCTGGTTTGGCGCGGCGCTGACGCTGTTTTTCTGGTGGTTGATGTGGACACGGGTCACGCCCTTTGGCGACCTGGTGTATTACGCCTTCACGCCTTTGTGGTGGGGCTTCATCCTGACGTTGGACGGGCTGGTATATCGCCGTAGCGGCGGTTATTCATTGCTGGCGACGCGGCCTAAAACCCTGTTCATCAGTGCGGCGGTCTCGATAGTCGGTTGGTTCTATTTCGAGTATTTCGATTATTTTGCGTTGGGCAACTGGTATTACCCTAACACCGCCGACGGTGTGATGCCGCTTAGTCATACTACTGTCGTGCTGTTGTTTCTGACTGCCTATACCACGGTCTGGCCTGCCATCTTCGAGTGGTATACCCTGCTTAACACTTTTCCCGGCTTGGTCGGCCGTTATAGTAACGGTCCAAAAATAGCGCTGCCGGGCGGGCTCTTGCTTTGGGGCGGCTTCTTTTTGATCTTCATCTTGGTGTTCTTTCCCTACCCGCTGTTCTGGGTGTTGTGGATCGGGACGCTGGCGATTTTTTCCGGACAACTGCTCAGAAAAGGTATATGGAATCCGTTCACCGCGATGGCGGAAGGCAACTGGAGCCCGGCCTTGCTGGTGGCGCTCAGCAGTTTGTGTAACGGATTTTTCTGGGAATTATGGAATTGGGGCAGCAACGCCAATCCGGCATTTCCGGCAACCAACCCCAATTACTGGATATACGATATTCCCTACGTCAATGTCATTCACATCTTTTCCGAAATGCCGTTATTGGGATACATGGGCTACATGCCTTTCGGTATTCTGGTTTGGGTGGTGTTCATCTGGCTCGGAGCATTGTTCGGATTTGACACCGGACTGCTTAAGGACGATCAGGACAAAGGTCGATAATCATTATCCAAAGACGGAAATCAGAATCAAGTTGGCTAAGTATGGATACAAATAAACAAACGATTAAAAGTCTTTTATTCACCACGAAGACACGAAGGACACGAAGAAATAATACTTCGTGTCTTCGTGGTGATAATCTTTTAAGTTTTCTTAAACGTTTTTTTGGCTACCAGCGGCGACTCAACATGAGATGCAGGAATAACGCTTCGTTCCTGACTTCGGCATTGCCGAACAGGGGGCTGGTGTAGTTCTCCTTGACCGGAAGCATATACTCTACGCCCCCGGTTAGCCGCCATTGCGGACTGATCTGCCGCGCGGCGCCCAGCGTGATGTGGTGTTCGAGGATTCCGGCCAGCAATGGGCTGGAGTTTTGCGACGGGATCGGATTTTTGCCATAGTTGTGCCCGGCGTAGATCGTGGTGAGTTCGTTCCAGTTGTAAGCCAGCCCGGAGGCGAACACCCACTGGTTTTTCCAGTCGCCGGCAGTCACGATTTGATAGGCTGCCGATGCCAAGGCATTTTCAGGATCGGTGGCGCGCAAAGTGACGGACTTGACCGCGTCGGCCCAGTTGATCCAATTGACTTTAAAAGACAACAGCCAGGCTTCGACCGGTTTGAACGCCACCCCCAACGCAACTTCGCGCGGCAGCGCCAGACCCGTCACGCTGGCATTGCGATACTTGACCACACCCAGTCCCATCCCGGAATAATTGGCATTCAGCTCACCGTCGGTCAGCGGCAACTCGGTTTTTTCCGTGTACGCCGCCGCCAGTGTCAGGGACGGATTGACGCGGTACTGCACTCCCAACTTGAACCCCACCTTCAGCGCGGAGGCATCGTCGAGCTTATATCCTGCAAACGGGGCTGCGCCGACCGAGGTATCGGGGAAAAACTTCTGCTTTACGCCGGCATAAGTGACCGCCAAACTGGCTCCCACCGACCAGGCATCGTTAATTTTGCAGCCTATTCCGGGGATTACTTTGGCGATGCCGAACAGCGAACTCATATCGTCGCGGTTGCCGAATGCGGTGTTGATGTTTTTAAACACCCCGCCTGCGCCGCCTTGACTGAACAACCCAACCCCTGCGGTACAAGGCACCGAATTGAGCGATGCGGCATAACCGCCGCCGCCCAGAAAAGTGTATTCATTGTCGGCGTGCTTTTCGTTGCCGAAACTATCCTTGTGCGTAAGATCGAAGGTGCGCAGCCCCGAGGCAAAGCCGTCGAACGCCTGCCCATGAATCTGCGTCAATCCCGCCGGATTGGTGTTGAGAGCGCTGGTATCCCGCGCCACTGCAATATCGGCTCCGCCCATCAGTGTCGATTCGGTTCCGAAGCCGATCAGGTTGATACCGTTGGTGGCAAACGCCAGCGGATTGAATAGCGCAAACAGTAACGCCACGCCGGATAAGCGTGTGAATAAGTGCATGATCAGTGTTCTGTAATTATTATTGTTGTTACCAGTGTAGTTTAAAAATTACATTTGTCCGACTGAATCCACCCAAACATTGTCAGCAAATAATTACAATATCTTAAGGAAGGGTTAATATATCAGCTACCTTAGCGGTTATATGCATTAATTCCATACCTTCAAGCAAAGCTTGAGAGTCCACAAATCTATTCCATCCGAGAACCCCACATAGTGAGGTTTTTTTATGTCTGCAATAAAGAGCAACAACAATGAAAATAACAAGCGCCTGCGAAGAATTCCTCAGCCACTGCCGCGTCGGTAAAAATCTTTCCGAGCATACCTTGCGCGCCTACAACATCGACTTGAACGAGTTTTCCGCCTTCTGCACCCAAACAACCGCCATAGCCGACTGCGACCGGCACATACTGCGCAATTATTTAACTTACCTATTCGACAAAAAGAACCTGAAAGAAACCAGCATCAAGCGGCGCATGGCCTGCCTGAAAGCTATGTTCCATTGGCTGGAAAGCGAAGAGCTGCTGGCGAACAATCCTTTTCACAAATTGGCTTTCAGAATAGGACAGCTTCGATTGTTGGGCTTCATTGCATTCAGTCCAACCTACGACCCTATGCCTGAAATATCAAAGCCATAATCATGTTTAGATGAAATAATATCTGCTTTGAAATTAACATACGTATAATGCCTTGAATAATAAGAGAAAGATTTTAGATAGAAGTAACTTTCTGCGCTCATATACCTACGACCAATTTTGTTGGATATATCAATTGAGCGCTCATAATCAATTTCATTACTTAAATTTAAGTGGGTCACGCCTAATATATGGCTATGACTAACAGTAGCGCCATGCTCCCGCAACTCATCAAGATAAGCCTTTGTACGTGAGGGCCAACCATAAACTATAACCGGTCCAACAGAAACACCAGTAATAAAGGTTTCATGACGATCAAGCCAATTAATTGTTTCCTCTATCGACTGGTTAGTTTCGCCGGAGGTTAGTAGTACATTAACCTTAATTGCTATCCCTTCTTCATGAGCAGCTTTTAGAAGAGTAGATGCTCTCTCTAAATATTTCTTTGGAGCCTTCGATTTATTCATTCTAAGCAATTGATTTGGTGATGCACTTTCCAGGCCGAGGTCGAGTATTTTTAAACCCGAGCTTTTCAGCTGTTTTATGTATTTTGGATTAATACTATCTACTCTCCCCTCAGTTCTCCAATGGAAGTCACAACCATGACTCTCACGAGATTGAATGAGGTTATCAATCCATCTCGAATTTGGAACGAATATTGAAGTTTCAAAGTATGGATGCATTTCACGCAGTTCGTCCTGAAGAACAATTTCTTTTGATTCTTGTACAATGAAGTTTGGCTCTTTTAGAGGGGATAGCCGCTCATCTTTTTCTTGACAGAAGCTGCAACCCATCCCACATCCACGTGATATTTCTATACTTGGTTGATACAGCTTTCTATCAGCCAATAAAGAATAGTCAAGCGGTAAGATAAAGGGGAGCTCAATCGTTTCTCGTAGATTAATAGCTTTAGATGGGGATAAAAATTCTCGAACAATTTTACAAATTGAATGGTCCGCAAGACCAGAAATAATCAAATCGGATTGTGGGACTAATTTGGTCATTAATTCAACCTGACCGTCAATCACCCATCTGCCTCCAATAATAAACTTTGTTTCGGGCTTTCTGTTTTTAACTAAATGAATAAATTCATTCACCCATGAAATTGCATAGAAGCTAGGTATCGAGATCAGTATTGGAGCTAACGAATTGTCTAGACCGTAATCTATACACTTGTTGATTGTAATTCCTGGCTGATCAAAGTCCCCTTGAATCTGAATTGGGTTCCAGCCATCCTGGCTGAGCTTTGTAGTAAGTGATAACAGTCCGTAATTTAGGTATCGGTTTTGACGATTGATCCGATGATCTATTTTTTTGACGTGCAATTGACCTGCGGCGATGCAAAATAATCTATTCATTTTTGTGTAGCGGCTTCTTCCCATAATGGTCGTAAGTCCTTATATTTATTGGAACGGGACGCCGGAGCGTCCCGGACTGCGTTCCCACGCTGGAGCGTGGGAACGATGTGCGTTGGCGATGCGAACCTGTCTTAATGCCCAGCCATCCCCGCATCCCTCTTCTTAAACTGAATTACCTGCATCATCCCCATATCCTCATGAGACAACAAATGACAATGCAGCACCGTCTTACCGTCGAAATCTTCATAACGGGTCAGGATGGTTTGCGGCTGGCCGTATTTCACCAGTAGGCTATCGCGCCACAGGGTTTCGGTGTTGCCGAGCGGGTCGGTGCGGGTGGTTTGGAAGTCGTTGGTGTGGATATGGAAGACATGGTTCCGGGTCGGATCGGCGGAACTGATGATCCAACTGTCGGTGCCGGTTTGCGGGCCGTTGCTGTCTTCCGGGGATTTTGCCAGTTCTTCGGCATTGGGGCGTAGCTCCAAAACGCGCGGCTGGTTGGCATCGAAAACATGGCCGTTCACCTGGAAGCCTATCGGATAGCAGGGGGTTTTGTCCCTGTCCGGGTTGCAGGCAATGCCGCCATCGTTGCCGCCTATCGGCTGATCGCGGTTAAAAGTGGCGATTTGGTTGTATTTGACATTGCTGTTTTTAATGTCGGTATACGGGTACAGTTTTGCCATTTCTTCGTTGCTCGGCAGTCCGGTGTCTGCAACCGGTTCGCCTTCCACTTCGACCCAGGCGACCACATAGTCGGTAAAGCTCGCTGTGGACGGGTCCAAGCGGCCGCTGATGTAAGTGTCGGCGGCCAGTTTGTAACGGCCGGGCGTTTTGCTCGCCTGCACCAGTACGTCGCTGCGGCTGCCGGGTATTAATTCTACGGCCTGCCGTTTCAGCTTGAAGGTTTTTTCCTGATCCCAATCGCCGGTGCAGCAGTAGTCTTTTTGCTCCCAGTTGTTCACCCAGGTGTCCACTTGGCTCAAGTAATTACCGTCCACGGCGATTTCGTGCAAGTCGTGCTTTTCCAGGGTGAGTTGGGCGGTGCGGTTAAATGAGCTGTCGATAAAACGCCAGCGCTGCACTTCGCCGGGACGCATTTTTAGGGTCGGCGCAATTTGTCCATTGACCAGCAGGTAGCGGTTTCGTACAAAAGCCCGGTCATCGCCCAAGGCCAGGAAATCGTTTACCTTTCCGGTATCGTCGTAGGGAATGGTTTGCAGCATGAAGATTTTTTCATTGGCGTTGGCTTTCATGATCGATTCGGGCGTTTTGGCGGGATCGTCCTCGACGATGATCGCGCCTTCCATGCCGCTGCCCACTTGGACGCCGGTGGAACCATGCACATGGGGGTGATACCAATAGGTGCCGGGGCCATGGGTTTTCGGGATGTTAATGGTGATTTGCCTGGGGTTGGCGCTTAGGCTGCTGTTTTTAGAATTCTTATAGGGAACCGGCGGCACCATGACCAGGATATTGTCGGCGTTGCCGCTGGGCGAAACGTGCATGCCGTGGGTGTGCAGGTTGGTGCAATTGAATTTATCGGGCAGCGGCGATCCGCCGAATGCATCGTGGGGATTGTTGCAAAGCTGTTCCGGCGTTAATTTTCCGGTCTGGCCCAAGGCGTTGTTGAGTGTGATGTTCAGCGTATCGCCGGGCTTGACGCGCAGGGTCGGCCCAACCAGTTTGCCGTTGTAAGAACGCAAGGTAACGCCGCAACCGGCGATTTTGGTTTTGGCAGGCTCGGTAAAAACGACGTTCAGTTTGGCGGTAAGTTGGCCGTTAACCGACTTGATTTCTTCAGGTGCTGCGTAGGCTTGGCCTCCGTAAGTTTTGAGGTCTGTTTCCTGATATATGCAGGCCGGGTCGGACGGTGTGTCGGTGGTATCGGCCAGGATCGGCATTGAGTTTAGACCGGCGATCAGGGCGAGCAGTGCGGTGCGAGTGGCTGTGAAATAGAACATGGTTCTCTCCTGATTCAGTGAGGCTTGACGGGCGGGCAATTACGCTCAGCAGCATCAGTAGCGGCAACGGTTTCTTTGGTGCGTTCGTTGTGACAGGAAGGACAGCCGGGTGCGGCGCATTTTACGCATTGCGTCGGTACGCCTGGATAATTCGCGTCGTACTCACCGGTGGGGCAAGCGTGACCGATGCCTTGAGGCGTTGCAGTGGCGGTTGGCGATGGATCGGCCATCGCTGTTCCCATCAGCAGGGCAAGCGTAACCGTTAGAATGACAGTTTTGAGGTTGAGCATAGTGAGGTGTGCCTCTTTATTATTATGTGTGCGGTGGAGATTAAGGGTGTCGCTTTAATCATGTCGCGGTTCGTCGAGCGGTTTTATCAAGTTGGCCGCTACGAAAGCCTGTTTGGTACTTAAGATTCACGAATGATAGGAATTCCAAGAGGGCTTTTAGCCCAGCCGAATGATGCGCTTCGGGTGAAATGTTAGCCTCTTTCAATGTAAAGTAAATCTGGAAGGGCGCTGCATTCTAACGGAAAAAGTGAGTCTGGCAAACGTTTAAATCTTGTTCATGATAAGAGAATGGAGCCAATCGTTAACATCAACGAACTAAATACCTTAGAACAAGGTGGAACGGATTTTAATCGGTGGTCAAGAACTCACCTTTCCGGTTGCCGGTAGCAAGGACAAGAAAATCTATCCTTATGAAGGTATAATGCCATTTTATGCAAAACCCATTGGACCGGATCAATGACAGGACCGCTGAACAATTGCAAAAAGAACGCTCTAAATCATTTGAATCATTAATGAACAAGACTAAAAAATCGGCTGAGTTATTGGGATTTATTGACCCCTTTTTCAGGCTCATTCATCTGTTGGCAAATACGGCCATTCTAAAGTTGTCGGCGTCGGTTCCGGGCATTTCCGGTGTAAAAATGTTTCTCACTGCCCGGTAAAGTTACAAAACATGAATGCCGCAAATCCCATTGGTGTTTTCGATTCAGGTGTTGGCGGGTTGTCCGTCCTGCACGAGATTCGCAGGGCGCTGCCGGGGGAGGATTTGTTGTATGTGGCGGACTCGGCCCATGCGCCGTACGGCGATAAATCCCAGCAGTTTATCGAGAATCGGTCGATTGCCATTACCGAGTTTTTGGTGAGCCGGAACGCCAAGGCCATCGTCGTTGCCTGCAACACGGCAACCGGCGCGGCGATAACAACGTTGCGCTCAAGGTTCTCCATGCCGATTATTGCGATGGAGCCTGCCGTCAAACCGGCGTCAGAGAATTCCAAATCAGGCGTTATCGGCGTTCTGGCGACCAGCCGGACCTTGGCCAGCGATAATTTTGTGAAGTTGTTTGCGCGATACGGCGCGGATGTCGAGATATTGGGGCAGGCGTGTCCCGGATTGGTTGAGCAAGTGGAAGCGGGAGACCTGTCGGGCGATAAGACCCGGATATTGCTTGAGCGATATGTGCTGCCATTGCTGGAGCGGGGGGCGGATACGCTGGTGCTGGGCTGTACGCATTATCCGTTCTTGGCGCCGCTGATACGGCAGATAGCCGGGCCTGGGGTGGCTGTCATAGATTCCGCCGCCGCCGTTGCGCGGCAACTTCGCCGTCGGCTGGAAGTTGTCGATCTATTGGCGGATGGGGCCAGGGTCGGGGGGGAATCCTGCTGGACCAGCGGTGCAGTGGATAAAGCGCTGCCGCTGTTTGCTCAGTTATGGAAGGCGGACGTCGAGGTGTGTGCTTTGCCAAGCCAGTCCTTGGAATAAGGGCATTCTCACCACGAAGACACGAACGACTGTAGGGACAGTATTTGCTCCTGCAATATCTGCATTCACCACATCCATGTGGATCATGTAGGTAAGGGGCGTGAGCATGGATGCAGGAGGTAGAGCAACGCAGGAACAGTTGCCGAGGAGCGGAAGTTTTTCCGGCAAATCGAAGGTGTTTGCCGGAAACGCCACCTCGCGCTATGCTTGGGTGGTCTTATTCCGGCCTACGCCGATTTGATCAAAACTATTCACCTGCCGGTGCTCGGCTTGCGGGTCTGGTGCGCTGTCCCTAGTCAGCCAGATGGTTTCAAAACCGGCGGCTTTGGCCGCATCCAGTTCTTCTTTAATATCCGATAAAAACAACAGCTGGTTCGCCGGTATGGCAAGCTGTCCGGCTATGTTGTCATAGGATTGTTGTTCTTTCTTGCCGCCGATATGGGTATCGAAGTAGCCGGAAAATAACGGCGTTAAATCGCCGTATTCGGTATGCGCGAACAGCAGTTTTTGCGCGTAAACCGAGCCGGAAGAATAGATGTATAAATCCAGTCCTTCAGTTTTCCAGGCTTTGAGATTTGCTGCGGCATCTGGATACAGATGCCCCTTGAAGTCGCCTTGCCGGTAACCGGCTTCCCAGATCAGGCCTTGTAATGACTTTAGCGGCGTGACTTTTTTGTCTTCGTCCAGCCACTGGATTAATTGGGTTATGATTTGCTCGGTAGATAATTCTGAACCGGCTTCTTTACAGACATCTGCCAGCAGCGGCTTAACTTGCGGATCGTCTGCATGATTGCGGACATAGTCGGCCAGGTTTGCCCGCGCATAGGGAAACAGCACATCCTTAACAAATAAAATCGATGAGGTCGTGCCTTCGATGTCGGTGACGATGGCTTTAATCATGACAACTCGGCAACGTATTGATCAAGGGTAGGGAAGGATTTGGCGATGTCGCTGCCGGTAAAGTCGGCCACCCAGCCGTCCGGCGTGGTGAACAAGCGGATGCATTTGAACTTGGGATTTTCGCCCATATCGAACCAGTGCGTGGTGTTGGCCGGTACGCTGATTAAATCGCCTTGTTCGCACAATATGGCATACACCTTATCGGCGACGTGCAGGTAAAACAGGCCGCGACCTTCGATAAAAAAGCGCACTTCAAAATCGGCATGGATGTGCTCAGACAGAAACTTCTGCCGGAACACGGCTTTGTCGGGATGATCGGGATTTAAGCTGATCACATCAACAGACTGAAAAGCGTATTGCTGTTTCAGGCGCTCGATGGAATCGCTGTAGGCGGCAAGCACGGTGTCCTGGTCGGCATCGGCGGCTAATTCGCAGTTGGCCGTCCAGCGTTCGAACTGTACGCCGATGGCACCCAGCCGGGTCTGGATGGCGGTAAAATCGGTGATTGTTTCGCCAAGCTGTGGCTGATTATCGGGGTAAATGGTTAATGCGCTCATAGTCTTTTGACTCCATGCAGTCGTAATTCACAATCGAATAAAAATTCCAGCGCCTCAAGATGACGCAACGTTTCCTGTACCGAACTGCCCCAGGTATAAAGCCCGTGTCCGGCAATGATGTAAGCATAAATGGCGCCGTGTTTGTCCATATACTGTTCCACTTGCTCGGCCAGACGGGGGATATTCTGGTCGTTGGCAAAAATAGGTATAACAACCCGGCTTTCGTGGGTATCGATGCCGGCCAAGGCTTTTAACAATTCATAATCTTCCAACACGATTTCGGATTTGAACAGCCGCGAGGTCAGCGTGGCATTGATCGAATGGGGGTGCAATACCGACTGAACAGCCGGAAACCGTTTATAGAGTGAGGTATGCAATGCCGTTTCCGCAGACGGTTTTTTTCCGTCCAGGGAGTTGGCATCGGCATCGATTAGCATGATATCGTCCAGTTGCAAACGACCTTTGTGCTTGCCGGAAACGGTAATGGCAATGGTGCCGTCAGGCAATCGTGCGGAAAAATTACCGCTGGTTGCAGGCACCCAGCCTTTGCTGTCGATAA
>Ga0208636_100229_pt1 | contig 15782 bp, 10 predicted proteins | sample LakWasM103_HOW12_2_FD_183921 | JGI IMG/M metagenome (GOLD analysis project Ga0208636, IMG submission 183921) | Freshwater sediment methanotrophic microbial communities from Lake Washington under simulated oxygen tension - Sediment Metagenome... | ecosystem: Environmental > Aquatic > Freshwater >... | reverse complement strand
TCAAGGAATTGCGAGCAGACATTGGCGTGCAAATCATTCGTCACTGGGATTTTCCTGAGGATTTTGAAGAGGTAGTGATTAATTCCGAAAATTGGTTTCGCAATAACAATAACCCGGCCAATTACGCGGACATTGTGATGATTTCGCAGTTGCACAGTTTTATCGGGAAAGTTGATATAAAAAAAATACCCAAAATAGATGCCCTGCCCGCTTATAAAAAGCTGGCCGGACATTTGGATGCAAACGACAGCATCAATATACTGGATACTGCCAAAGATGAAATCGAGCATATTCGGCAAATGCTGGCTTAATGGACATTAACTCGTTAATAAACACCCAGTCCCCGTCAGCTCCTAACAGGCTGTTGGACAACACCTTAAACCTGAAAGTCGGTCAACAGCTTGACGTAAAAGTGATCAACGCCGAGATACAAGCGGCAAAAAATGCGATTACCTTATCATTGGGCGGCAAGGACGTCAGCGTACAAAGCAACCAGCCGATTACGTTAAGCCCTGGGCAGGATTTGAAAATTCAGGTGACTCAAATAGCGCCTTCCATCGAATTTAAGGTTCTCGATCCGTTACCCGAACTAAAAAACCAAGCCATTGAATTGCGCTTAAAGTTAATACCGACTGCCAGGGATGGTGGGAATGCCGCAAGCGGCAGGGAACCGATGCGTCCAACCGCCAAGGATGCTGGAAGCGTCGCAACCGGTCGACTGACAATCACCGAGCAACAGGATAACGCCGCCTCCCCATCGTCCGTAAAGCAGCTTTTGGACGCAAAGATAATCGGCATCATCGGCAATAAAATTCAGCTACAGGTTTTTAACCCATCGACAGCGAATACCGGCAATAAGCCAGTTGCTGTTATCACTATCGATCGAACTCAACTGACCAATGCGCCTTCGGATTTAAAAGTCGGGCAAAACCTGAACCTGGAGATCGTCAAAACAGGAACCACGCCGGAATTTAAGATTATTCCTGCCGCCACCCATATTCCCGAGGCCAAAGTAGCCGAATTTATAAAGCAGTTTCTACCGCGACATGAAGCGTCGCCGATCTTTTTAAATCAGTTAATAAAAGATTTGCCGCAACTGTTAAAAAATGAAAGCGTTCCTCAAGCCCTGAAAGATATTGCCGCAAAAATAGTGCAAAACCTGCCGCCAAAAGAGCAGTTGGTCACCAGTCAGGGGCTTAAGCTGGCAATTGCCAATTCGGGGCTGTTCCTTGAGGCCAAACTGCCGCCTGCACTGGTTCAAGCTGAATTAATTAAAGAATTACCGCAACTGATAAAAAATGAAAGCGTGCCCCAATCATTACAGCGCATTGCCGCTGAAATATTACAGAACCTGACGCAAAAACAGCCGTTGCTTAATAACCCCGTTCTTCCGCAACCGGCCACTAATACAGCGCCTATTGCCGAAACCGAATTAGCCACTTTAAAGTTAAACCTGCCCCTCACCGTAGAGGGCGAAAGCGGTACCGCCAAAACAAACGCTTTGGGCGCCGAGGATTTTAAAGCCAATTTGCTTAAATTTATTCACGCCTTAAAACAGGAACTGGCTACCCAAGGCGAGCAGCCATTAAATAAAACCGATGTTGAGCTGCTCAAAAACCTGCAAAATAAAACCGAAAACACCGTTGCCAAGCTAGTGCTGGATCAATTGATGTCCTTGCCTAAGGAAGACAGCCCAAAGCAGCTATGGGTCATCGACATTCCCTTCATTGATCGGCAACAGGCCGAAACGGTCAAGATTGAAATACAGCGCGACAAGGAAAACAAAAAGCAATCCGGCAGCGGCGACTGGTCGGTTAACATCACCATTACGCCGCCGGGACTGGGTACCATTCACTGCATGGTTTCCTATCGAAATGATGCTATCAATACCTTTTTCAAAAGCCAAAACACGCGAACGACAGAACTTATCAAACACAACCTTGATTATCTGAAAAACCAGCTTGAAGAATCAGGTTTGAAAACGGGACACATGGACGCCCACGACGGCGCACAAAAAACGCAACCGGCGCATCCGCATCAACTGGCCGGGAAAAAATTGTTTGATGATAAGGCGTAGGCGTGTTGAGTTAGCGGCTTTATCGTTAACCCAACATCGAAGCCAAAAAAGTTGAGTTGCCAAACAGCAGGCAACTCAACCTTATGCGCTACCATAGCTACGAGCAGCTTTCGACCCGTTGCTGACGGTCATCTAATCCAGTCAGCTATGTCTGCTCTATTTCAATCTGCAGACATTTCATGTTGATAACGTGTCCAAAGAGAAGCAAATTTGACCAGTGAAAATGACACAGTTAGAATGGACCTAGGTTGCCCACCATACTTGCACACGAGTAAAAAAGGCCTTATCACTTTAGTCATTGAATTGTTATTTCTTTAATAGCCTCGTCGTCGGGGAATTAAACGTGTGCGCCTGACCCGAATAACGACTTGGCGTTGGGGAAGTAATCATGACTATCAAAGAATTTGCCTATTCGGCGCAGCAACACCTCGAAGCCCAATCGGGTGAAAAATTCAAACGTGCCCACATTTACGAACTTTTAGCGGCCTCATTTGGCTACAACTCATTTGCAGCCCTTTGTGCTGAATCTGTTGTATTCCAGGGAAAACAAGCGTCAAAACACAGCTCGCAGCACAATTTAGATTTACGCCGGCGTTGTGCGGCATTGGGATACACCTCCGCAACGGCTGACATCGTGTTTGCTGAATTACCACCATTGTTTGCAGAGCATCGACTTAGCATCGTCAATATTCCGGAATTAATATCAAAGTTACGAGGAGAGTTTTCTTATCAAAATCGGTATCCAGAATGGGATGCTGATGATTACGACGATGAAATTGAAGACAATGTTTTCTTTACTCAATCTGATGCAGATGACGACTATTATCAGGATGATTTATCGCCGGAATTGCTAGCAGGACTTGAGTTGGCGGCAGAAAAGGGAAACTCTCAAGCTCATTACGCCGTAGCGCTTTTTCTAATGCCTGCCCCCGATTTTGATCAAACGCCTGGCTCTGAATATTGGTATACCCAGGAACAACGGGGCCGCGTATTGACTGGTGTTGAAAAGGAATGGGCTGACGAGTATGTTCAATTGATCAATAACGCTCAGAAATTTGAATTTCATCTTAGAGAAGCTGGCCGCTTAGGTAACGAGGATGCGCTTCTTGATCTTGCTGAGCACTTTGATGATCCATCATTTTTTGAGCAAGGTAGTAATGGTGAGAATCACGATCCCCTTAGAGTGGCAGAGATCGCAGAAAGCTTGGGCCGAATACATGACGTTCACGAATGGCTGACCAAAGTAGCGGAGGCTGGCGATACCGAAGCAATGCGGCGACTTATCGAAGAGTTCGATCAAGATGATTTGCAACGTTGTTGGAGTTGGGTTTACTTAGCGCAATTATTAGATACTGATCTGATGCGTGATGACTACTATGCCATACATGAAGACGGCTCTCATTACGATGATGACGTTGGTGGCCCCATGTATGTGGATGGTCGCGATGGTATTAAGCTTCCACCGCTGAGTGATGATCAAGATGCGTTGGCCCGTCAGACTGCAAAAGCTCTATTTGAGAAAATGCAGTAATTTGTAAATATAACCCTGGCTTGTTTACCGCTTGCCAGGGTTATTCTGTTGCGAACATCGCAGTCAGCTTCGCAACTAATACCTGCCTCTGGTGAGCAATGTTTTCCAGCAGCCCAAATGTCTCAAATTGGCCGAACTGCGTCATTCACAAACAACCAAGTCAACCTACCAGTTGAATATATTTTGAACCGTCAAGCTGATCGGGTCTGGATTGGTGCAACTCAGACCCGATCAATTCTACAATTCCCGAGTCGCACTGAATTTAATATCCGGCCAGCGCTCTTCAGTCAGTTGCAGGTTAACCCGGCTGTTGGCGACATAAACCAGGTAACCGCCGCCGTCTTCGGCCAGATTGTCAAAGGCTTTGTTTTTGAACTCTTCCAGCTTGGCCGGTTTATCGGAGCTTACCCAACGCACGGCTGAGATAGGGATGGCGTCATAAACGCATTCGACATTGTATTCGCTTTTAAGCCTGAACGCGGTGACGTCAAACTGCAAAACACCGACCGCACCCAGAATCAGGTCGTTATTTTTTAACGGTTTGAACAACTGGGTCGCGCCTTCTTCGGTCAATTGCACCAGTCCTTTTTGCAAAGCTTTGGCCCTTAACGGGTCTTTTAACACCACGCGGCGGAATAATTCCGGCGCGAAATAAGGAATGCCGCCGTATTTAAGCGTTTCTCCCTGGGTAAAGGTATCGCCGACCTGAATGGTGCCGTGGTTATGCAGACCGATGATGTCGCCGGGGTACGCTTCTTCGACGCTTTTCCGGCTGTCGGCCTGGAAGGTAATGGCGTTGGCAACCTGAATATTTTTACCGATACGCACATGATGAACTTTCATGCCCTTGTCGAATTTACCGGAACACACTCTTAAAAAGGCAATCCGGTCTCTGTGAGACGGGTCCATGTTGGCCTGGACTTTAAACACAAAGCCGCTAAACGCCGGTTCATCCGGTAACACCGTACGTTGCTCCGCCTCTCTGGGTCTGGGTGACGGCGCATATTCAGCGAACGCATCCAGCAATTCGATAATCCCGAAATTGTTGATCGCCGAGCCGAAAAATACCGGCGTTAGCTTGCCCGCCAGATACTCTTCAAGATCGAATTCATGGCTTGCGCCTTTGACCAAATCGATTTCATCCCTGAGTTCTTGGGCTTGGTCGTCCAGCAGTTCGTCCAGCTTCGGGTTATCCAGGCCTTTGATGATTTCAGCCTGGGCAATCTTGCCGCCATGTTGGGCGCTGAACAGGTGAATTTCATCTTTATACAGGTGATAAACACCCTTAAAGCGTTTGCCCATGCCAATAGGCCAGGTCATTGGCGCACATTTGATGTTCAGGATATTCTCGACCTCGTCCATCAATTCGATAGGTTCGCGCCCTTCCCTGTCCAGTTTGTTGATAAAGGTCAGAATCGGCGTGGTACGCAAGCGGCACACTTCCATCAGGTTGATGGTGCGGTCTTCAACACCTTTGGCAACGTCGATTACCATGAGTGCCGAATCAACCGCGGTCAAGGTGCGGTAGGTATCCTCGGAAAAATCCTCATGGCCTGGGGTATCGAGCAGGTTAATAATGCAGTCTTTATGCTCGAACTGCATCACCGAGGTGGTTACCGAAATGCCCCGCTCCTTTTCCATTTCCATCCAGTCGGAAGTCGCATGACGCGCCGCTTTTCGGCCTTTTACCGAGCCTGCCAGCTGAATCGCGCCTCCGAACAGCAATAGTTTTTCGGTGATGGTGGTTTTACCCGCATCCGGGTGGGAAATAATGGCAAAAGTTCTACGACGCTTGGTTTCGGAGCTTATTTCAGTAATCGACATGTTTTATGCAAAAAATAGGTACGCACACGGTACACAACAAAAAGAGTGCCCATTTGTTAATGGGAGACGAATGGATGATTGAAGGCTTCCCTTGTAATGATGTAAAAAATCCTGTTGGTGAATGGTATTACCGGCACCTTTTTCAAAATACCAGGATAGCTTCAGCTGATTGATTTTACCTAATTCGCATAAAATAAGTAAGCCTCAGTCTCTTTACAACACAGGATGAGTCTGGTTCAAGCGAAAAAACGAATTCAGTTTGAACTATTTACCCTGAACGGCGGTTTTGTCGACCGTTTCAAACGGGTGCCGACGGCATCTTTTGGATGCCCTGCTCAACGATCCGGATTTTCACTCCGTCGACCGGCAGTTTTTCGGCAACCCTAATACAACACAGCGCTGACAGATAAAGCATCGCTTCAGCTAAAAAGGCTTTTCCCAAGGTTACGCGTACTCTGCCGACGAAGCTAATGAGAATGGCGGCCGGGTTATCAATTGTCATCGACGGCTCTGGTGCCGGATATTCTTCTCTCAGCGAGATTAGACACTTTTTCTATAGACAAGCTCAAGATTGATCAATCATTTGTCAGCGATTTATCTCAAGGGCGACAGGAAAATAAAGCCATTATTCAGGCAATTATCCCGCTGAGACGGACATTGAGCATTCAAGACCCGCTTCAACAACTCGATTCTTAGCCCAATATCGGCGATAAATTGAATAATAGGTCCACCTGATAAGTAATAGCGCTTATTGATTAAATAAGCGGCATTCCCTATCCTACAAACACATATACAGCACCAAAACAATGCCATTGTCTTGTAAATAAAAAGAGGCTAATATCCGCAGAAATTTTGGGTTGGGTTTCCTCCGGGCACGATTACATTGACAAGTAGGGCTAATTTACCGCTTCCTTGCATTATGAGTCCGACACCCTAGCCAACATAATCATCAAGTGGAACGAGATATGAATAACAACAAAGAAAATCGATTAGCCGGGCGCTATCCTACCTTTTGTACCGTTGAACTTGATTCAGGTACGGGCGTAACACGCAACCTGAGCACTACTGGAGTTTGCTTTACGACGGATAGTGCGCTTGAGCCGAATTTAATGCTGCGATGCTTCATTCTCATGCAAAAAATGGGCAGGAATATAATCCGTGTTCGCTGTGAAGGCAGGGTGGTGCGCGCAGATAAATCAGGAGACGGTTGGGAGATTGCCATTAACTTTACGACATTAGAATGGTGATTGCAGGAACTATTGGGTGAAGCATGGAAGCATGCTTGAAAAAGGTGGGCATCAAGCTCGACGTAAACAGTTGCGAAATATATTTTTCAACGGGATGAAGTCATTACGTCACCGGCAATAATCAAGTATCGATGCGGCTGTCGCTCACCAAATCGGGTACCAATGAAATAATAGCGCTTTTGATAGCTGTCGCCGCAGTTCGCAGGGTTTGCTGTTCGCTGTCGTTCAGCTCAGGGTGCAAATGGCGGATAATGCCGCTACGCCCTACCACCACCGGAATGCTAAAGCAGTTATCCCGAATGCCCATCCAGTCGTCAAACCAGGTGGCAAGAGGCATGGTGCGGTATTCGTCGAAAACGACAGCTTCAATAACCATGCATGTTGCTGTGGCGATGGCGTGATTGGTATAACCTTTGAGGCGGTAAACCTCAAAACCGGCTTCGGTAACCTGGGCGAATAACTGTCGATGAATGGGTGTGTCGCCGAGGGGTTCACCTCCCGCTTCCGCGCTACTCAGTATAGGTAATTGGTTGGAGCCGTGCTCGCCCAGAATATAGGCGCGAAGATCGTCAGGATGAATATGCTCTTCCTGCGATAACAAGGCACGAAATCGGGCGGAATCCACCAGAGTTCCGACGCCCATCACTCGATTGGCCGCAAAACCGGATAATTTGCAGGCTGCATAAGTCATTACATCGACCGGATTGGTCACGATGACGAATACGGCATTGGGATTATTGGCGGCCAATACGGGAATCAGCTCTCTGAACAATGATGTGTTTTTTTCGCCCAACTGGAGACGGGAGGTCAAAACCTCCCCATCAGCCGCAACCGATGCCGTAACGACGACAATATCGGCATCCTTTACCTGCTCATTAGTACATCCTTCGATGCGCATGGGCCGTGAGCAAAAAGCCAATGTGTGCTGCAAATCCAAAGCATCCCCTCTGGCTTTTTCATAGGTACGACCGGCAATCACCAGATGGTCGCAAACCTGTTTTATTACCAGGGCATAAGCAAGAGTGGAACCGACACGACCTGTTCCGATGATGGCAATTTTCATAAGCAGCTGACCGTAAATTTTTTAATAAGGCATTAAGGTATGTTGATTGTAACCAGTTTTGATGACTTTACTTCAAACAAAACCAGTAATAATATTTTTGTCTGGTTTCAATTATCAACCCTAACAAAACAACAATACAAACAAAATACGTGGTAATACTTATCAAGTAGTAGAAATTATTAGCCTGTAATAACACGATTTTTAAACCAATTATCAGGAATCAATACTGCTGACTTAAACTGTAATTAATTATCAGATAACCTTCTATTTAAATTAATTAATTCTTCGGTACGTAGTATTACTAATACCGAGTACCTTGGAATAATCAACCTTGTATATCATGTAAATTCTGTGATAATGTTTACTGTAACGTGCTAATTTATTGTAACTTTTAATTTTTAAGACTTGTATTTTATTTTATCGTTTGCAAATAAATTATTTTTATTTTCCGTCCATTCAGACCCTGTGTCTGTTCACTTTAACGGATTTTACGAGGACTTATATGAATACAGATTTTCGGATTGGACTGATTAGTGACGACCCCTATCATTCGGGCTTATTAAAAGGGTATTGCCAGGCACATCGCTATAAGATTTTTGAAACAGCCGTCGACAAGGAATCAATTAATGCCATGATTCAGATGCAGCCGAATATAATTATTCTTGCTATTGGTTTGGCCCAAGATCGAGCCCAAAAAAATAACTTCGACTTGATTCATCAAATGAGTATTAAACATCAAATTCCGGTATGTTATTTACGTGACGTTAATAACGCGGCCAATTCAGGAGAGGACCCGGCTTGCTGGGTTGACACGACTTTAGATGCCCCTCTTAATATCAATCAACTGAACGATTATCTGCACAGCAAATTCAAGCACCATCATCTCTTTATCCGGGAAAAAAGAAATCGTGAGAGGCGGACTGCTAATGATCGCAGGCTGTTAATGCTTAATCAGCAAAACAAGGTCCCCGGCAATAATCATCCCGCTAATAAAAACATGCCGAATAATGATGACACTGACTGCTTTACGGTCGAACCTTTTCAGATTGACCAACGATCCAAATCTGTCTTTTTTAACGGGAAGTTATTGAATTTAACACGTAAAGAATTCGAACTTTTCGAATTGCTGGCGAAGGATATTGACCGCGTATTTATGACCGACGAAATTATCAACCATCTCTGGCCTGATAATAACCGGGCAACCAAATCGGATCTTTATCAGTACATGCACCTATTAAGAAAAAAAATTGAAAACGACCCGAATAACCCGCAATGGATTTTGACTGTGAAAGGTTTTGGATACAAGCTGAATATGGCTGAACCTGCTAAAATGAATTAGCCGGGCATTTAGAGTTGGCTCATCTTAAATAGCGGCAACACCCCACGATAATGCCTATTTTTTTACTGGAAGACTCTACAGCGAGGCTTTTGTGAGGACACTTTATTACAGTCACCCTGATTTCCTTTTTCATGAAACAGGCATTGGACACCCTGAATGCCCTGACCGGCTCAGAAGTATAGAAAAGGCATTATCAGCACCGGAGTTCTCAGGTTTAATCCGGCAATCTCCGCCACTCGGTACGGAGCGGCAAATCAGGCTGATTCATCCCCAGTTCCATATTGACGCTATTCTTGAAGCCATCCCCGAACAAGGCGAACACTATTTGGATCATGATACGGTGCTGTCGCCCGGATCAAAACAAGCCGCTTTTCGCGCGGTTGGCGCTGTTTGCGATGCCGTTGATAAAGTCTTGACCGGCAAAGCGGACAATGCATTTTGCGCCGTACGCCCGCCGGGCCATCACGCAGAACCCCAGCTGGCAATGGGATTTTGCCTGTTTAACAATATAGCGATTGCGGCTAATTATGCGCGTCAACAGTATCAACTGGAACGTATCGCCATTGTTGACTTTGATGTCCATCACGGTAACGGCACGCAGGCGGCTTTTTACAATCAGCCCAATGTGCTCTATGCGTCCAGTCATGAAATGCCGCATTATCCCGGCACCGGACATCCCGCAGAAACGGGTGTCGGCAACATTATCAATGTGCCGCTGGCTGCGGGCGACTCCGGCATTGAGTTCAGGCAAAAATACACCCACATTATTTTGCCCGCACTGAAAATTTTCAAACCTGAGCTATTGCTGATTTCAGCCGGTTTCGATGCCCATAAGGATGATCCGTTAGCGTCCATCATGCTGGTTGAAGATGATTTTAAATGGGTCACTCAAGAACTAATGAGCGTTGCCGACCACTGCTGTAAAGGCCGGGTTATTTCGGCGTTGGAAGGCGGCTATAATCTCAAGGCGTTAGCGGCCAGTGTTGCCATTCATGTTAAGACGCTAATGACTGACCGGAATAATATTGAATAATCGACTGGATAAGTACATGTCATTTCTGCTGCAAGCTTCATAAAAACCCTTACCCTTTTGACGCAATGTCAAAGACCGGTCATGGTTAATCCATTCACTTTAAAAAGCCTCCCAGCTTAAATTGAATAAACGACAATCTATTTTTGCGTCGTTAACACACATGATCTATAGTTGAATAAACACTCCCTAAAACCGCAGTACTTAGTACATGACTACGCAAAAGATCATCACCCCGTTTGAAAAAATTGCCACTACAGGTAACGGACTTTCCGCCGATTTACAAAAAATCATTAGCCAAGTTGAAAAATTAACTGACATCGGCATTGCACTTTCCTCCGAAAAAGATACTGCGCAGTTATTGGAAAAAATCCTGCTGGGAGCAAAATCCATTACCAACTCCGATGGAGGAACACTATACCGGGTTGATGGCAACACCATTAAAATAGAAATCATCCGTTCCGATAGTCTGGGTATTTCTCTGGGAGGCGAAGGAAATACCATAAATATCCCGAATATTCCGTTATACGGAGAAAATGGGGAGCCCAACCTTAAGAATGTCGTCTGCTATTCGTATCACAACAATAAAACCATCAACATTGACGATGCCTACGATGCGGTCCATTTCGATTTTGCGGGAACCAAGGCATTCGACAAAAAAAACAATTACCGCTCAAAATCTTTTCTTTCCATTCCCTTGACCAATCACCAAGGCGAGATCATCGGCATCCTGCAACTGATTAATGCTACTGATCCTGAAACCCAAGAAATCATCAAGTTCGATTCAGTGTCACAACGTTTTGCCGAAGCTTTGGCTTCACAAGCGGCAACCGTCTTAACAAAACAACAGCTCATTACCGATCTGGAAAACATGTTTGAGTCGCTGGTCAAATTAATAGCGACTGCGGTTGATGAAAAATCGCCTTATACCGGCGGACATTGTCGCCGCGTTCCGGAATTGACCTTAATGCTGACAGAGGCGGCGCATGATACCGACCATGGTTATTTGCAGGATTTCAGACTGACCGAGGCGGATCGTTACGAACTCACTATCGCGAGCTGGTTACACGACTGCGGCAAAATCATCACGCCCGAGTATGTCATTGACAAGGCGACAAAGCTGGAAACCATTTTCGACCGCATTCATTTACTGGAAACACGCTTTGAAGTGCTAAAACGCGATCGTGAAATTGCGTTTCTCAAACAACAGCTTGCTGAATTGCAAAGCAACACGACCTCATCATCGGCACTGGAACACACTTACCAAGCCGATATTGCCCGCTTGGATGATGATTTAGCGTTTATCCGTCTTTGCAATACCGGCGGCGAAGCGATGTCGGGTGACGACATTAGCCGCCTTCAGTCGTTACAAAAGCGGACCTGGTCGCTAAACAATATCGATGTCCCCTTGTTAACTGATGAAGAGGTCTACAATTTGAGCATATTCCGAGGTACGTTAACCTCGGAAGAACGAAACGTCATCAACAACCATATCAACGTTACCATCTCCATGCTGGAAGCCATTAAATTCCCCAAACACTTACAAAACGTTGTTGAGTATGCAGGCGGTCATCATGAGCGTATGGACGGCAAGGGCTATCCCAAGGGATTGAGTCGCGAGGAAATGTCCATCCCGGCACGGGCAATGGCGATAGCGGATGTATTCGAGGCGTTGACGGCAAAAGACAGGCCTTACAAACAAGGTAAAAAGCTTTCCGAGGCATTGTTTATCTTAAAGAAGCTGAAAGAAGACAAGCACATTGACCCTGATCTGTATGATGCCTTTATCAAACAGAAAATCTATAAAAAATATGCTGAAAAATTTTTGGATGATGTCCAAATCGACATCGACTAAGTAGATAGTCTTGTAAGGTGCGCATGCGCGCCCTTTTCTAAAATCCTCCCCAAATCAATAAAAACGCGCGGCGCGCACCCTACTATCGACTAGGTTTCTTTGATGAAATTCAGTAATAAATGGCTTAAATCTTATCGTTTTCTGGCATGCGCCCTGATCACGCTGTTATTCATGGCGCATACCGCGCATTGGCTGCACATTCCAACCCTGCAGCGCATGGAAAATATTTTATACGACTTGCGCTTGCGGACCACGGTTGTTAACACCGTCGATCCGCGCATTGTCATTATCGACATAGACGAGGAAAGCCTGGCCAAAGAAGGCCGTTGGCCTTGGCGCCGGGATAAACTGGCCTATTTGGTCGATATACTGTTCGATTATTACAACGTTAAATTGTTGGGCTTCGACGTGGTTTTTTCCGAGCCTGACACCAGCGCAGGAGTCGAATTGTTGGAAAAACTGGCATCCGGCCCATTGCAAAAAGATGCCGATTTTTTATCGACGCTGGAAACAATGCGCCCGCAATTGTCTTACGATGACATGTTTGCCAAAAGCCTGGAAAACCGGCCTATCGTCCTGGGTTATTTCACCAGCCATATAACCGAAAAAACGCCGGAAGTGGGCCTGTTGCCGCCTCCTGTGGCAGCGGCCGATGAACACCCCTTCAGCCCTTTACTGTTCAAAGAACAAAGCTACGCCGCTAACCTGCCGAAATTGCAAACAGCAGCCCTGTCCGGCGGTTTTTTTAACAATCCCAATGTCGACGAGGATGGCGTTTATAGAAGACTGCCGCTATTAATCAATTACAACCATCAGGTTTATGAAGCCTTGTCGCTGACGTTATTCAAAACCTTGCTGGGCAAGCCGGAAGTTAAATTTATTACCGGTGAGGGCTATGGCAAAAGCAATATCGACAGCCACTTGGAAGGTCTTGAAATTGAAGGCTTTCATATCCCTGTCGATCAAAGCGGCACCCTTTTGGTACCTTATCGCGGCCGGCAAGGCAGTTTTCCTTATGTTTCGGCAACCGATGTGCTGAACGGCGTTGCCGACGTAGAGAAATTAAAAGACAAGATTGTTATTGTCGGCACCTCGGCGGCGGGCTTACTCGACTTACGGGTAACACCGGTACAAAACGTCTATGCAGGCGTTGAGGTGCATGCCAATATTCTCAGCGGCTTGCTCGACCAAACGATTAAATCCAGGCCCAGCTATATCCTGGCCGTTGAATTGGCTGAATTGCTGTCGATCTGCCTGCTGGCTGTCTTTATATTCCCCCGCTTACCGGTGTTTTTATCCGCCATAATATTCAGTGTATTGCTTGTCGCTGGAATAGCTTTCAATTTTTACTGCTGGGCGATTTGGAATATCGATACCGTGCTGGCAAGCCCCATCACCTTATTGGCCTTGCTGTACGGCATCCAACTATTTTTCGGTTTTTTCTTCGAAAGCCGAAAGAAAAAACAAATGGGCAACATGTTCGGCCAATATATTCCGCCCGAATTGGTAGAACAAATGAGCCAATCGGATGAAGAATTTTCATTAAAGGGCGAAAGCCGGGAAATGACCGTATTATTTTCCGATGTCCGGGGCTTTACCACCATCTCCGAAGGCATGGAACCGCAGGAACTGTGCGAACTGATCAACGACATTTTAACGCCGGTAACCCGCGTCATACATGAATCCAAAGGCACTATCGACAAATACATCGGCGATGCGATCATGGCGTTTTGGGGCGCTCCGATGCATAATTCGCAGCATGCCGCTTACGCCGTCAGGGCGGGCTTGGCAATCTTGCAAGCTTTAACGACCATTCAAAAGGATTTTAAAGCCAAAGGCTGGCCGGAAATCGACATAGGCATAGGCATTAATACCGGAAAAATGAGTGTGGGCAATATGGGATCGCAATTTCGCATTGCTTACACGGTGATGGGCGACGCGGTCAATTTGGGTTCACGTTTGGAAGGACTCACCAAACAATATGGCGTAAGAATGATCGTCAGTGAAAGCACCCTGCTGGCGGCTCCGAAGTTCACCTACCGGGAACTCGACAAAGTACGCGTCAAGGGCAAGCATAAACCTATCACCATTTATGAACCGCTGGGCGTAACAGCGGGCATCAGTCACGAACAATTGCAGATGCTCGACTTATTGAATCAGGGCCTGCACGGCTATCGACAACAGCAATGGGCCGCCGCCCAAACTATTTTCGAGCAATTAGCGAAGCGGTATCCGCAGGATAAGTTGTACCCGATTTATCTTGAACGGATAGCCTACTACCTTGAATCGCCCCCCGAATTCGATTGGGATGGCGCGTTTACCCATACCCGAAAGTAACGCTTTGGCAATTGGTTCTCATTTTTCACCGTTGCTCTTAAAGAATTGGCTGAACACCCGATATAATGTAATTATAAAATTACAATTAAAGTGCATTAATCACGATGAAAACCTACCGGAAAAAACAGTCTACGCATCACCGGTCATTGTTTGACGCAAGCTTGCCACTACGTCGTGCGCTGAATCTGGCTATTTTAACGGTGCTCTACCCGTCTTTTTCTCATGCCAACCCGGACGGCGCGCAAATCGTTAGCGGACAAGTCAGTATTGATACCGCCACGCCGGGCGTGACCACCGTCACCAACAGCCCCAATGCGATTATCCAATGGCAAAATTTCAGCATCGCCCAAAACGAACTCACCCAGTTTATTCAGCAAAACGGCCAAAGTGCGGTACTCAACCGCATTATCGGCCAAAACCCCAGTGAAATTCTGGGACAATTAACCTCCAACGGTAAAGTCTTTTTAATCAACCCTAACGGCATCGTGTTCGGCGCAGGCTCGGCGATTGACACCCAAGGCCTGATTGCCTCCAGCCTTAACCTGAGCGACCAGGATTTCCTTAGCGGCAACTACCATTTTATAGCCGGTTCCAGCGCCGGAAACATTGTTAATGAAGGCATCATCCGGGCAGGAAAAGACGGCAACGTTCTTCTTATTGCTCCAAAAATAGAAAACAGCGGCATTATCAAAAGCGAGGGCGGTTCCATAACCTTGGCAGCCGGACAGGAACTGACCATTACCAACCTGGATTCACCTGATATTCGTTTTCAAATCCAGGCGCCCGCCGATAGCGTCCTTAATCTGGGTAAGCTGCTAACCGAAGGCGGCGCAATTAATGTGTTTGCAGGCACCATCAAACACAGCGGCGAAATCAATGCCGACAGCGTCCAAATGGACAAACAAGGCAATATCCAACTGGTCGCGCAGCAGGATATAACCTTAGCCGCGGGCAGCAAAATATCGGCCAATAACAGTCAGGGCAATGCGGGGACTGTCCATATTGAAAGCAAAACCGGCACAACCCTGGCTCAAGGCTCAATCGAGGCCCAAGCCACCCAAACCGGCAAAGGCGGCAACATAGCATTGCTCGGCGAGCGCGTCGGCGTACTGGCTCAGGCGCGTATTGACGCCAGCGGTGAAAACGGCGGTGGGCAAGTTTTAATAGGCGGTGATTATCAAGGCAAAAACCCCAACATCCACAATGCCAAAGCTACCTATGTAGGCCAGGGCTCGACCATTAAAGCCGACGCCAAAACCAAGGGTGACGGCGGTAAGGTCATCGTCTGGTCGGATGATGTCACCCGCGCTTACGGCAACATCAGCACCAAAGGCGGTAGCTTGAGCGGCAATGGCGGTTTTATCGAAACATCCGGACACCAATATCTGGATGTCGAGGGCATTCGCGTTAACGCTTCGGCTACCAACGGCACCACCGGTAGTTGGCTACTTGATCCTAATAATATTAGGATTATTCATG
>Ga0208636_100228_pt1 | contig 15792 bp, 15 predicted proteins | sample LakWasM103_HOW12_2_FD_183921 | JGI IMG/M metagenome (GOLD analysis project Ga0208636, IMG submission 183921) | Freshwater sediment methanotrophic microbial communities from Lake Washington under simulated oxygen tension - Sediment Metagenome... | ecosystem: Environmental > Aquatic > Freshwater >... | reverse complement strand
GATCTGCAACAGCAGGTCGCCAGACTCCTGCCCCATGGTGTCGTTGACGCGTTTGAAATGGTCCAGATTGATCCACAGCGCCGCACCGAAGCTGCCACTGCGCTGGCTGGCCGTCATGGCTTGCTTCAGGCGATCCATCAGCAGGCTGCGGTTGGGCAAATGCGTCACCAAGTCGAAGTAGGCCAGCTCTTCGATGCGCTGTTCGGCCCGTTTGCGTTCGGTGATGTCGAACTCGGTTCCGACGTAGTTGGTCACAACCCCTTCCTCGTTTTTCACCGCCGACACGTTGAGCCATTTGGGAACGACCTCGCCATTCTTGCGCCGGTCCCAGACTTCGCCCTGCCAGCTACCGGTGCGGTGAATGGACTCCCACATCGCGGCATAGAACTCGGGCCCATGTCGGCCCGAGTGCAGGATTTTGGGGGACTGGCCCACCAGTTCTTCACTGGTGTACCCGCTACTCTCGGTGAATGCCTGGTTGACCCGCAGGACCACGTTGTTGGCATCGGTCACCATGATGCCTTCCTGTGCTTCGAACGACACCGCGGCAATGCGAAGCTGCTCCTCGGCGCGCTTGCGCTGGGTGATGTCCTGGCCAAAGGCGTAGTAGCGTCTCCTGCCATCACCGGCCACCGGACCCGGGACATAGGTCACCTCCAGGTCCACGCGCGCACGGGTCGCCGTTGCAGCAAAACCGCCTTCGCGCACGGCACGTCTTCCGGCCCTGGCCTCCTCCAGGGCCCACTCGTTGCGATGGAAACGCGCTTCGCCAAATACGACGCGGATGGAGCGCCCCAGGATTTCCTGCGGCGTCTGCTCCAGCGCACTGGCCAGCGCTGCATTGACGTACGTGAACCGGAAGTCATGGTCAAAGGCCGCGATATGACCCGGAAAGGCCTCCAGCAGAGCCCGCTGCTCGGCTTCGCTGTCCCGCAGCGCCTGCGCCTGCTGCACTTGCCGCAGACCCTGCCTCACCTGCTCCCGCACCATCCGGTTGACCCGCAGGGCACTCATGATGGTGCTCAACAGGAATACGAACATGACAAACCCCAGCCCGACACTTCCCTGCATGAAATGCCCGAAGTGGTGAAGCGCCAATGGGGTCAGGGCGGGCACGGCAAACACCGCTGCCGCCAGCAGATCAAAGGCCGACGCAATCAGCGATCCGGCGGCGATGGCCACCAGTACAAAGGTCAGCAAGTCCAGCTGTGCACCGCCACCCGATGGCGGCCAGGGCCCATGCCAGCCCATGCAGCAGGAAACACAGCCGGTAGCGGCGCCGCCACACGGCGCGGTGCAGATCCGCCTGCGGCGCGCGCGCATGCGCCATCCCCACGCCCAGCCGCAAGCCAAGCACGCCCGCCAGACAGGCCAGCCACACCAGCAGCAGGGTGCGGTCTGCCGAGCCCCACAGAAGACTGCCGATCACCACGCCAGCCAGGGCACTTGCGCTCACGGAAGAGGGCAGGATCACCCTGTGCAGGCGCAGCTGCTCCGCCTGCAGCGCCAGGCTCATTGCACCGGTGGAATCCATTGAGTAGCCCCCTCCCCCTGCCAACAGGACACGACGGCCGACCAGGCGCGAACGGGAAGCCGCAGGCTCTGGCCTTTACCTCCCGCTCAGCTGGAAATGTAGTGTTCCAGCTGGCTGATGGTCAGCTCGTGATCGGCAATGATGTCGTTCATGATGTCGCGGATCGAGATCATGCCCAGTACCGTGTCGCCGTCGACCACTGGCAAGTGGCGAATGCTCTTCTGGCTCATCAACGCCAGACAATCACGGGTGCGGACCTGGGGGGAGACGGAAATGACGTTGGCGGACATGATGTCCTTGACCCGGGTGTCCTTAGAGGACTTGCCGGCCAGCGCGATCTTGCGGGTGTAGTCGCGCTCGGAAAACACCCCTACCAGCTTGCCGTTGTCCAGCACCATCAACGCGCCCACATTGTGGTTGGCCAGGGTCTGCAAGGCGTCAAACACGCTGTCCTGAGGGCTCAGGCTCCAGTTGGCGGGGCCACGTTTCTTCAACAAGTCCAGTATGGGTCGCATGCTGCCTCCTCATTTCACAGGGAACATAGTGCAACCATACATCAAAAAAAGTGTGAAGCCCACCGATAAGCCGGATTCTGTGCACGAAAGTTTCCCCTCGCGTGACCACCATTACTCTGGGCCGCTGGTCACCCAGCGGCTCGATGCTACCTACCCGCCAACTCCGGGGGCCCCGTCAACGTTGGCCTACTTGGTATTGCTGCGCGTAGAGATTGCCCGTTTCACCCGAACTGAATCGGCTCGTCTCTGTTGCTCTAATCCTCACCTTGGGGCACCACACTTGCGTGCAATGCCTTCAGTGGACAGCCGTTAGCTGCTACGCTGCCCTATGCAGTCCGGACGTTCCTCCAGTGCCTGGTTTCCCAGATTGCACCAGCGGTGGTCTGGCGGGCTTCACGCGGCCATTATCGCCGCAGCTTGTATGCATATAACCGCACCGGCAGGTCATCTCGTTCACAATGTGCGTTTTGCGTCTCCCATTTCGAGTCATTACCTACCGGAGTCCACCATGAAAGCCGACAGCATCCTGCAGACCATTGGCAACACCCCGCACGTGCGCATCAACCGCCTGTTTGGCACCACGCACAACGTCTGGATCAAGTCCGAACGCAGCAACCCCGGCGGTTCCATCAAGGACCGCATTGCGCTGGCCATGGTCGAGGCAGCAGAAAAAAGCGGCGCGCTGCAACCCGGCGCCACCATCATTGAGCCCACCTCGGGCAACACCGGCGTCGGCCTGGCCATGGTGGCCGCCGTCAAGGGCTACAAATTGATTCTGGTCATGCCCGACAGCATGTCGGTCGAGCGCCGCCGCCTGATGCTGGCCTACGGTGCCAGCTTCGATCTAACGCCGCGCGAGAAGGGCATGAAGGGCGCCATTGCCCGTGCCCAGGAATTGGCCGCCGCCACGCCCGGCGCGTGGATTCCCCAGCAGTTTGAAAACCCGGCCAACATCGACGTGCACATGCTCACCACGGCACAGGAAATCCTGGCCGATTTCCCCGGCGGCATCGATGCGCTGATCACCGGCGTAGGCACTGGCGGCCACATCAGCGGCTGCGCCAAGGTGCTCAAGAGCCATTGGCCCCAGCTCAAGGTGTATGCGGTGGAGCCCACGGCCTCGCCCGTGATCTCGGGCGGTGCGCCCGCGCCCCACCCCATCCAGGGCATAGGCGCCGGCTTCATTCCAACCAACCTGAAGACCGAGCTGCTCGACGGCGTGATCCAGGTCGACGCCGAGCCGGCCCGCGAATACGCTCGCCGCTGCGCCGCCGAAGAAGGCATTCTGGTGGGCATCTCCAGCGGCGCCACACTGGCCGCCATTGCGCAAAAACTACCCGACCTGCCGGCCGGTGCGACGGTGCTGGGTTTTAACTACGACACGGGTGAGCGCTATTTGTCGATTGAGGGTTTCCTGCCGGCCTGATACCGTCAGCAGTAGTCCTGCTCGCGCTCGTGGCACAACGCGGGCACGATGACCATGTCGCCTGGCTCGTCGTATGCGTACAGGGCCTGGCAAGCGGTCTTGCCCCGTGAGATCGCCAGTTCCCGCAAGGCAAACTCCAGCGGTCGACCTGTGCGCGGGTGCGGTCCCAGAATGTGCAGCGCGTCGACCACCAGATCCAAGGTACGAACGGCCTTTTCAGGCACGTGCTCCAGAAGAGAATCCGTCGTGTGGCAGACGCAGTCCTACAGCACTGCATGCAATAATATTTTGTTACACATTCCATCCAACCCTTCAAGCAGACCCAAACGGTGCATTTCAATCTCTTCAATCACTCGAAAAACGCTCCCGAACTGCAAATGTCACTGCGCAGTTGTCAACAGACGTTTAAATCTGCTCTGTTTGCTGTTGTTGCTGGCATATGCGGCACCGCTGTACAGGCGGGCTCATGCAATGTCACGTCCCCGGGCGCAGCTACCTGCGCCATCCCCGCTACTGCGACGTCGGTCAATGTAGTGGCCACGGGTGCTGGTGGCGGAGGCGGCGCCGTCGGCAACGGCGGGGCAGGAGGAGTCGTCACTGCGACGCTGACGGGTATGGGTGGTACTACGCTCAATCTGTTTGTCGGCGGTGGCGGTGGTGGCAGCAGCACCGGAGGTGGCGGGGGCGGCGGATCCAGTAACGTGAACGCAGGAACCGGGTCGCAGATCATTGCAGGCGGCGGTGGTGGCGGCGGTTTTGGTGCCGGCTTTGGATCGGACCGTGGTGGCAATGGCAATGGTGAACGACCTGACTATTACAGCGGCGGCGGTGGCGGCGGTGGTAGCGGTGGCTTTGGTGTCAACGGTGGCTGGGTTGGCGGAAGCGGCAACGGCGGCGGCGGTGGTATGGGCAGAAGCGGTGGCGGTGGCGGAACTGGTGACGGCGCAGGCAATGGTGGCTTTGGCGGGGACCAGTTTGGGAACGGCTCTTTCGGTGGTGGTGGTGGCGGCGGCGGCGGCTATGGCGGCGGCGGCGGCGGTGGTTCTGGCGGCGGTGGAGGCGGAGGCGGCGGTAGTGTGGGTGGCACCTTCACAGTCGCATCCAATGGTGGTTCTGTCGGAGGTAGTGGCGGCAGTGGCTCCATCCTGGTTACATGGGCCGAGCCCTCGGCTCCGACGGCCAGTGGGGTGACTATCAACGGCACACCACAAATCGGCGTCACTTTGAGTGGCAGCTACACCTACGCCAGCGCCAATGGAGCTGCACAAGGCAGTTCAACCTACCGCTGGATGAGTGACACCAACGCGGAGGGGGGCAACAAGCGACCCATCAACGGTGCAACGTCTGCAACCTACAACCCCGTCGCGGCCGATGGCGGAACGTATTTGTTCTTCTGTGTCACGCCGGTTGCGCAGACGGGGGTATTGGTTGGATCGGAAGTCTGTTCCGCTGGCGCGCAACTGGTGCTGGTCTCCAGCATAGGCACGCCCACTGCAGTTCCCGGTATTGGTCCGAATGCGGTCGCGCCGCTGGATTTGTCCACTGGCTACGGCCCCATCCTGACAAACTGCTTGACGGCCACCATTCGCCAATTGCTGGGACAAGACGCGCAGTACCAAGGCCAAGCCGCAGGAGGCGGCACGCGGATACACCAAGGAGGAAAGGTCATCAGCTTCTACGCACTGCGCGTTGGCGGCGATACCAGTCAGAACCAGGGCATCCATTTGCTTGCAAACAATGCACTCAATATTGGCACCAGTTGCGGCAACGTAGACGTTGCGCCTGCGCTTTACAACCCCACTGAATTCGGTGCCGCCCTCTCCGCTCTGGGCCTTTCCGCATCCATCAATGCGTCGGGGATCATCATCATCTCTGGACATGGCAACATGTATTCAGCGCGGCCGGACTATTTTGTAACCCCGGGTCGCACACCTGGCGCTGGTTTGCAGCTGGGCCCGGATGGCCTGTACCGCTTTACTGATAGCGCGGGCAACAGCCAGGTGTTCCGTGCAGCGTTCTTGTCACCCAGTGCATTGCAGGCCAGTGCAGGTTCTGCGCTTGGTGGGTCCCTGTCGATTGAGACAGATGGCACGGCACTGTTTACGCATTTCAACGGCAGGCAGTCGGTATTGAGTGCAGATCTGGTTCTGGATGGCGTGCCAACGGCCTTTGCTTCACAGACCTGGTGGAGTGAGGGCGCCAACCGTTACCGCTACTCCGTCGGCAATGCTTCGCAGGGTGTGACTCTGACTGCCAAGTAGTTCCGGACTGGCGAACCCGCACCCTGAATTCAATTCAGCACCATGCTGGGATTGCAGTGATAGGTTGCCACCAGTTGCTCCAGGTCTTCCGCAGCCGACTGGCTGAGCGCCCATCGCGCCATCAGCCACCCACCTCGCCGGCTTTCAGATCCGTGGGCTTGGGCCTGCGTGTCGTCTGACCCCGCGCCTTGGCCTTGAGGTAGTCACCAAAGGCCCGGCCATCGACCACCTTGCCCGACGCAAGCGCCTGCGCGCGCGCAGTGCCGCCGCCACCGTTGCGTTGTGGGCTCGGCAGTGGCAAGGGCCGCTTCAACTGCATTCACCATCACGGCATGCGCCGTGCCCCCCTGGCTTTGGGCAAGGGCCTGGACCCGCCGCTTGGTTTCTTCGGGCAACTTGATGGATAGGCTGGGCATGGTGGGGACTCCTTTTGGGCGCGACAGTGGTCGGCTGACCATGCACAAATACTACTAAGGTAATACCGCCACTCACCTTTCCGTGCCTGCGGCGATTTATCATTGGTCCTTGCTTGATAACCACGAGCCCGCTAACCATGATCCGCATCACCGAACTCAAACTCCCGCTCTCCGCCGTCCCCGTGGAGGTGCGCCGCGCCTCTGACGCGCCCACCGAAACCGACGCCGACCGCGCGCCCGCACCGCACCCGATTGACGCGCTGAAAGCCCTGGCCGCGCAGGCGCTGGGCATCTCCGCCACCGACATCGCCACGCTGCAGGTTTTCAAACGCAGCTTCGACGCCCGCAAGGCCGAACTGCTGGTGGTCTATATCGTGGACCTGGCCTTGACCCACCCGGACCGGGAAGCCGCGCTGCTGCAGCGCTTCGAGAAGCACCCGCACATCGGCCCCACACCCGACATGGCCTACCACCCGGTCGGCCAGGCGCCCGCCAATCTGCCGCTGCGCCCGGTCGTCGTGGGCTTTGGCCCCTGCGGCATGTTTGCCGCGCTGGTGCTGGCGCAAATGGGTTTCAAACCCATCGTGCTGGAGCGCGGCACCACGGTGCGCCAGCGCACGCAGGACACCTGGGGCCTGTGGCGCAAGAACACGCTCAAGCCCGAAAGCAATGTGCAGTTTGGCGAGGGCGGCGCCGGCACGTTTTCCGACGGCAAGCTGTACAGCCAGATCAAGGACCCGCGCTTTCTGGGCCGCAAGGTCATGCAGGAATTTGTCGCGGCCGGTGCGCCACCCGAGATCCTGTACGAGGCGCACCCCCACATCGGCACCTTCAAGCTGGTCAAGGTGGTGGAGAGCATCCGCGAACAGATCATCAAACTGGGCGGCGAGGTGCGCTTTGAGCAGCGTGTCATCGATGTGCTACTAAAAAATGAGCATGGTACGCAGTATTTACGAGGGCTAGCGGTACAAAATGCCCATAACGGCAGCGTCAGCGAGCTACCCGCCAGCCATGTGGTGATGGCGCTGGGCCACAGTGCCCGCGACACCTTTGCCATGCTGTACCAGCGCGGCGTGGCCATGCAGGCCAAGCCGTTTTCGGTGGGCTTTCGCATCGAGCACCCGCAAGGCGTCATCGACGCCGCGCGCTGGGGCCGCCACGTCGGCCACCCCATGCTGGGCGCGGCCGACTACAAGCTGGTGCACCACGCGGCCAATGGCCGGTCCGTGTACAGCTTTTGCATGTGCCCCGGCGGCACGGTGGTCGCCGCCACGTCGGAGCCCGGTCGGGTGGTGACCAATGGCATGAGCCAGTATTCGCGCAACGAGCGCAACGCCAATGCCGGCATCGTGGTCGGCATTGAACCGCAGGACTTCCCTCGCGACGAGGCCAGCTTCGTCCAAGCCTTTGGTCCGGTCGATGGGCCGCGCTATGCGCAAGAGGCCGCCGCGCTGGCCGCGACCCACCCGCCGGGTAGCGCAGCCGCCACGCATCCGCTGGCCGGCATTGCGCTGCAGCGCACGCTGGAGTCACGCGCCTATGCGCTGGGCGGCAGCAGCTACGAGGCGCCAGGGCAATTGGTGGGCGACTTCATTGCGGCACAGCCATCCACGGCCTTGGGCGCCGTGCTGCCGTCCTACAAGCCCGGCGTCAAGCTCGGCGATCTGGCTGCCAGCTTGCCGGACTATGCGATTGCCGCCATCCGCGAGGCCTTGCCGGTCTTCGGCAAGAAGATCAAGGGCTTCGACATGGCCGACGCGGTGCTGACCGGCGTCGAGACGCGCACCTCGTCACCACTAAAAATTCCGCGCGGCGACAATTTGCAGAGCACCAACGTGGCCGGCCTGTACCCGGCCGGTGAAGGCGCCAGCTACGCGGGTGGCATTTTGTCCGCCGCCGTGGACGGCATCAAGGTGGCCGAAGCGGTGGCTTTGAGCCTGCTACGGGATGCCGTGATTTCTCTCTAACGCAGCAAACCTATGAAACTCTCCTTGCTTGTCGTCGCGTCGCTCGTCGCCCTCGCGTGCTCCACCGTCCAAGGCCAAACCATCAAATGCACCGCCCCCGACGGCAAGGTCACCTACAGCAATGTCGCGTGCCCGGACAGCACGCAGTCCGTAAAGCCTGTGGACACCACTGGCAATACGCTGGACGGCTCTGCACTGCGGGAGCAGGCGCAAAAGGACAAAGCCGCAGCCACACACGTAGAAATCACACAGCGCGAGCACGCCGCGGCTGAGGCAAGCAGCCGCCAACGGACGCAAGCCCAGGCCGCCGCGGCAGCCGAGAAGGAGGCGCAGGCGGCCAAGGGTGACGAGGCCGCCTACGCCAACTGCACGCGCGATGTGGAGCGCCAATCCGTCACGGAAGACGTCAAGGCCGAGCTGTTCGCCGCGTGCCGCACGGCGGGTGCCAGCCAACGCCAGCGCGGCATGGCGGATGCTGTTGTGCGCGAATGTGTGCGCAGCGTAGAGCGCACGGGTGCCTATCCCACGGAGCGGGCGCGGCAGATCGCGATTTGCCATGGGGCGGACGTGCAGCTCGAGCCGCCTGTCGTGGTACTGCGCCCAAGGGTGCGGACCATGGGGCCGCCGCGGATCACCACCTGCAGTGGCAACCAGTGCTCGGACGACGCGGGCCAGCGCTATTTCAAGCAACAGGGCTCCGGGTTGGTGCGTGAAGACGGCAAAGCCTGCCAGCTGGCTGCAGGGAACACGGTGCGGTGCCCTTGAATATCGCTACGTTATTGATAGCGCTATAAGTCCATTTATCGAGGACCAGAGCCCGCTTTGGATCAAGCCAGCGCGATAGCGTCTGCCTGATAGACCTTCATCTCCAACTTTCCATCGGAAAGCTGGGCCAGGGACTTTGCAAACTGCCGCGATGCCTCGACACGAAAGTGCATTTGCAGTGCGGCCATGTCGGCCCAGCGCTCCACAAAGACAAAGCGGTTCGGCTGTTCCACGTCGCGGCTCACTTCGTGGGAAATGCAACCGGGCTCGGTGCGCGACCGCAGCACGTGTTCAAGGGAAATTGCCTGCATTTGCGCGTCGGCGCCTTCGCGCGCAATCGCACTGCCTGTCACGATGATCATGGTCTGGACCCCGGGTGGTGGTGGTTGAAAAGGCAGTTTACCGGACAGGAAATTCAAGAACCCACGCGCGCGCGCATCAGCAAGTAGGCTGCCGCGCTGGGTGAGGATGACCCGCCACACCTGCCATCCAAGTTGGCAGCGGGCCATCCAATCTGCAAACGCAGTAACCACCCGGTCCCGCAGAGGCTAGAAAAAGTCCCAGCGTGCACCCCGCGCAACTCTCCGCCTTCCAGAGGGCAGGCACGCCCTCACCCCCTCCCCGCCTAGGGGTTTACGCCAGTGGCCTTTTTTGTGGCACAGAACTTGTGAATCCCTGGTCGAGCGGGCCCATGCGTTGACGGTGGTCGCCCTCCAAAAACCAACGAGGAGACACACTGTGGAAACGTTTTATGAGGTCATGCGCCGCCAGGGCATCACACGGCGCAGCATGATGAAGTACTGCTCGCTGACCGCCACCTCGCTGGGCCTGGCGCCGTCGTTTGTGCCGCAGATTGCGCACGCCATGGAGACCAAGCCGCGCACCCCGGTGCTGTGGCTGCACGGGCTGGAATGCACCTGCTGCTCCGAGAGTTTCATCCGCTCGGCACACCCGCTGGCCAAGGACGTGGTGCTGTCCATGATCTCGCTGGACTACGACGACACGCTGATGGCCGCCGCCGGCCACCAGGCCGAGGCGATCCTTGAGCAGATCATGACCAAGTACAAGGGCCAGTACATCCTGGCCGTGGAAGGCAACCCGCCGCTCAACGAAGACGGTATGTTCTGCATCCAGTCGGGCAAGCCCTTCATTGAAAAGCTCAAGCACGTCGCCAAGGACGCCAAGGCCGTGATCGCCTGGGGCTCCTGCGCATCCTGGGGCTGCGTGCAGGCCGCCAAGCCCAACCCGAGCGGCGCCGTGCCCATCCACAAGGTCATCACCGACAAGCCCATCATCAAGGTGCCGGGCTGCCCGCCGATTGCCGAGGTCATGACCGGCGTCATCACCTACATGCTGACCTTCGACAAGATCCCCGAGCTGGACCGCCAGGGCCGGCCCAAGATGTTCTACAGCCAGCGCATCCACGACAAGTGCTACCGCCGCCCGCACTTCGATGCCGGTCAGTTTGTCGAGGCCTTCGACGACGAGTCCGCGCGCAAGGGCTACTGCCTGTACAAGGTCGGCTGCAAGGGCCCGACCACCTACAACGCCTGCTCGACCATCATGTGGAACGAGGGCACCAGCTTCCCCATCAAGGCCGGCCATGGCTGCATCGGCTGCTCGGAAGACGGCTTCTGGGACAAGGGCTCGTTCTACGACCGCCTGACCAACATTCCGCAGTTTGGTGTCGAAGCCAACGCCGACAAGGTGGGTGGCACGGCCGCCGCCGTGGTGGGTGCCGCCGTCGTGGCCCACGCCGCCGCCTCGGCCATCAGCCGCGCGGCCAGCAAAGACAAAAAGACCACCGAAGCCTGAACCAGACCACAAGGAAACACATCATGGGTGCTTACGAAACACAAGGCTTCAAGCTCGACGACACGGGGCGGCGCATCGTCGTCGACCCGGTGACCCGCATCGAGGGCCACATGCGCTGCGAGGTCAACCTCGACAAGAACAACGTCATCACCAACGCGGTGTCCACCGGCACCATGTGGCGCGGGTTGGAGGTCATCCTCAAGGGCCGCGACCCGCGCGATGCCTGGGCCTTTGTGGAGCGCATCTGCGGCGTCTGCACCGGCACCCACGCCATGACCTCGGTGCGCGCGGTGGAAGATGCGCTGGGCATCAAGATCCCCAAGAACGCCCACCTGCTGCGCGGCCTGTTCGACAAGACCCTGCAGGTGCATGACCACGTGGTGCACTTCTACCACCTGCATGCGTTTGACTGGGTGGACGTGGTCAATGCATTGAAGGCCGACCCCAAGAAAACGTCCGAGCTGCAACAGCTGGTGTCGCCCAGCCACCCGCTGTCGTCACCGGGCTACTTCCGGGACCTGCAAAACCGCATCAAGAAGTTTGTCGAGAGCGGACAGCTCGGCCCCTTCACCAACGGCTACTGGGGTTCCAAGGCCTATGTGCTGCCGCCCGAGGCCAACCTGATGGCCGTGGCGCACTACCTGGAAGCGCTGGATTTGCAGAAGGATTGGGTCAAGATCCACACCATCATCGGCGGCAAGAACCCGCACCCGAACTTCCTGGTGGGCGGCATGCCCTGCGCCATCAACATCGATGGCAATGGCGCCTCCGGCGCGCCCATCAACATGGAACGGCTCAACTTCATCAAGTCGCGCATCGACGAGATGAACGAGTTTGTGAAGAACGTCTACCTGCCCGACGTGCTGGCCATCGGCACCCTGTACAAGCACGCCGGCTGGCTGCACGGCGGCGGCCTGTCCGCCACCAATGTGATGGACTACGGCGAATACGCCAAGGTCAGCTACGACAAGAAGACCGACCAGCTGCCCGGCGGCGCGATCCTGAACGGCAAGTGGGACGAAATCCACGCCGTGGACCCGCGCGACCCGGAGCAGATCCAGGAATTCGTGACGCACAGCTGGTACAAGTACGCCGACGACACCAAGGGCCTGCACCCCTGGGATGGCGTCACCGAACCCAACTTCGCGCTGGGCAAGGGCACCAAGGGCACCAAGACCAATATCCAGCAGCTCGACGAGAGCGCCAAATACTCGTGGATCAAGGCGCCGCGCTGGCGCGGCCACGCGGTCGAGGTGGGCCCGCTGTCGCGCTACATCCTGGCCTATGCCCATGCATTGAAGGGCAACAAATACGCCCAGCGGCCCAAGGAGCAACTGGAGTTCTCGGCCATGATGGTCAACAGCGGCGTGCCCAAGGCCCTGGGCCTGCCCGAGACGCAATACACGCTGAAGCAACTGCTGCCCAGCACCATTGGCCGCACCCTGGCGCGCTGCCTGGAAGGCCAGTACTGCGCCGAGATGATGGTGGAGGACTACGCCGAGCTGATCGCCAACATCAAAGCCGGTGACACCGCCACAGCCAATGTCGAGAAGTGGGACCCGGCCTCCTGGCCCAAGGAAGCCAAGGGCGTGGGCACGGCGGCGGCCCCACGCGGCGCGCTGGCGCACTGGATCAAGATCAAGGACGGCAAGATCGAGAACTACCAGTGCGTGGTGCCCACCACCTGGAACGGCAGCCCGCGCGATGCCAAGGGCCAGATCGGCGCCTTTGAGGCATCCCTGATGGGCACGCCCATGGTCAACCCCGAGCAGCCGCTGGAAATCCTGCGCACCCTGCATTCCTTCGACCCCTGCCTGGCCTGCTCGACCCACGTCATGAGCCCGGACGGACAGGAAATGGCCAACGTCAAGGTCCGCTAGTCCCACCGCGCACGCACCCTTCATTGGAGACACTCATGCAATTCAGTTCACCCCGCACATCACCCCGCTTCTTTCGCGCTGCCGCCGTGGCAGGTTTGGCATTGACCGTGGGCGTGGCCCAGGCCCACACCGGGCATGGCACGGCTGGCATCAGCGAAGGCCTGGCGCACCCGCTGGGCGCGGACCACCTGCTGGCCATGGTGGCGGTGGGTATCTGGTCGGTCTCGGCCTTGCCGGCCCGCAAGGCCTGGTGGGGGCCGGCGACCTTCCTGCTGTCGCTGGTCATCAGCGCGGCCCTGGGCGCGGCCGGCCTGCAGCTGCCGTTCCTGGAGCAGATGATCGCGCTGAGCGTGGTGGTGTTTGGCGCCATGCTGGTGCTCACACGGGTGCGCATGCCGGTGGCCGGTGGCCTGGCCCTGGTGGCACTGGCCGCCGCGCTGCACGGCCTGGCCCATGGTGCCGAAGCACCTGCAAGTGGCTTCGCAAGCTACGCGCTGGGCTTTGTCGCTACGACGGCTGCACTGCACTTTGGCGGCGTGGTGGCGGGCCTGGGTATCCGTCAATACATGGCGCGCAAGGCCACCTGGGCCATGGCTGGCCTGGGCACGCTGTGCAGCGGTGGCGGCCTCTACCTGTTCAGCCAGCTCTGATACCACGCGGCCCCACGTCCTACTCATTTCAGGAGGCACCATGAACACCAGCGCCCACACTGCGGTGGAAGAACTCCACGCCGCACTGCCGTCCGAAGAACAGGAGATGGCGCACAGCCAGTCCATCCAATCGGTGTATGTCTACGAGGCCCCGGTGCGCGTCTGGCACTGGGTCAACGCACTCGCCATCACCGTGCTGTGCATCACCGGCTACTTCATTGGCTCGCCGCTGCCCACCATGCCCGGTGAGGCCAGCGACCATTTCCTGATGGGCTATATCCGCTTCACCCATTTCGCGGCCGCCTACATCATGACCATCGGGCTGCTGGGGCGCTCGTACTGGGCGCTGGTGGGCAACCACCATGCGCGCGAGCTGTATTCGGTGCCGCTGACGCAGCGCGCCTATTGGCATGAAATGCTGGCCATGTTCAAGTGGTACGCCTTCATGGGGCCGCGCCCCGGCCCGTATATCGGCCACAACCCGATGGCCCGCTTTGCGATGTTTTTCGTGTTCCTGTTCACGACCGTGTTCATGGTCTTCACCGGCTTTGCCATGTATGGCGAAGGCACCCAGGCGGGCTCGTGGGCCAACACCCTGTTTGGCTGGGTGATTCCGCTGATGGGCCAATCGCAGGACGTGCACACCTGGCACCACATGGGCATGTGGCTGATCGTGATCTTCGCCATGGCCCACATCTATGCCGCCATCCGCGAAGACATCATGGGCCGCCAGAGCATCGTCAGCACCATGATCTCGGGTTTCCGCACGTTCAAGGATTGATCGCATGAGCCGCGACACCGTCACCGTGCCCGCCGGGGTTCCGATCCGCCACCCGACCCATCCGGGGCGGTTTCTGGATCGGCACTATCTGCGGCCCATGGCGCTGTCGCAAACGCGCGCGGCGCAACTGCTGGGCGTGTCGCGTCGCCGTGTCAACGAACTCACCCAGGGCCAGCGCGCCATGTCGGCCGACACCGCCATTCGCTGCGCCGTGGCCTTTGGCGTGCGGGCCGACTTCTGGCTGGCGCTGCAGGCCAACTGGGACAGCTTCCACGCCTGGCGCGCGCTGCGCCACAGCCCTGATGTGGCCACCAACGCGCCGCATCGCCCCGCCCTTCCTCTCTAACCCAGACGCAACTTGCGCAACACCCTTATGAGCACTTGCACACCCGAAACTGCCTGTAACCCCCCGGGTTACACCCCACCGGACGAGCACATCGTGGTGCTGGGCATAGGCAACGTGCTGTGGGCCGACGAGGGCTTTGGCGTGCGCTGCGTCGAGACCCTGCAACGTGAGTGGACCTTCGCGCCCCATGTGGACCTGATCGACGGCGGCACCCAGGGCCTGTATCTGATCGAGAACGTGCAATCGGCCACCAAGCTGCTGATCTTCGATGCCATCGACTACGGCCTGGAGCCCGGCACGCTGAAGCTGATTGAAAACGACGAGGTGCCGCGCTTCATGGGCGCCAAGAAGATGAGCCTGCACCAGACCGGTTTTCAGGAGGTGCTGTGCCTGGCCCAGTTCACCGGCCATTACCCGTCGCAGGTGCTGCTGATTGGCTGCCAGCCGGAGGAGTTGGAAGACTTTGGCGGCAGCCTGCGCGACATCGTCAAGCAGACCCTGCCCCGGGCACTGGCCCTGGGCCTGGAGCGTTTACGCGAGTGGGGCGCACAGCCCCAGCAGCGCCCCCAGCCCCTGCCCGAAGACGCCACACTGACCGGCGCCATGCTGACCCTGGAGCGCTACGAAGCCGAGCGCCCCAGCGTCGAGCAGGCCTGCCGCATTGGCGACGAGCGCTTTATCCCCAAGGTAGCCTAGGATGAAGCCCCCACGCTCATCACTTCGTGTATTCGCTGCCCCCCGAGGGGGCGCAGACCTCCCTTGGGGCGGCCCGGCGGGAGTCTGACATGTGCATAGGCATTCCCATGCAGGTGCTATCCGTTGAACCGGGCTTTGCCCACGTGGCCGGCCGGGGCGAGGCGCGGCGCGTCAGCACGCTGCTGGTGGGCGACTGCGTGGCCGGCCAATGGCTGCTGGTGTTCCTGAACGATGCGCGTGAAGTAATAGACGCCCAGCGGGCTCAGGAAGTGAACGCCACGCTGGACCTGTTGCAGGCCGTCATTGCCACCGGCAGCCTGCCGGACGACGACCGGGCAGGCTTTGTCCTGCCGTCCGCGATGGACCGTAGCGCACTGCAACTCCTGACCGGCAACTGAATTTTTCACCACTGAACACTTGGAGTTTTTCATGCACACCTGCGACATAGCCGCCCCTCCCCTGCTGGCCCAGTTGGTAACCAAGCACCAGGCCCAGTGGGTGGACTTTGACAACCTCGACGCGTGGCTGGCCCAGCAGCAGGGCGATCACGTCCTGCTGTTTGCCGGCGACCCGGTGCGTTTTCCCGAGGCGCTGGACGTGGCTGTAGTGCTGCCCGAGTTGCAACGCGCTTGCGCGGGTGTCGGGCGCACGTTTGGCATGGCAGTGGCGGTGCCCGAGTGCGCCGAGGCACTGGCACTGAAGTTCGGCTCGCAGCGCTGGCCGACGCTGATGTTTTTTCG
>Ga0208636_100224_pt1 | contig 16024 bp, 17 predicted proteins | sample LakWasM103_HOW12_2_FD_183921 | JGI IMG/M metagenome (GOLD analysis project Ga0208636, IMG submission 183921) | Freshwater sediment methanotrophic microbial communities from Lake Washington under simulated oxygen tension - Sediment Metagenome... | ecosystem: Environmental > Aquatic > Freshwater >... | reverse complement strand
ATTTGTTGGCCCATCGGAAGTACCAGCAGGAACAAATCTCTGGTCATGCTGGGGAAAGCGAAATCAGCCGGCAACGGCCCAGATATTACAAGCACTTCTAAGAGACTACTCAGCTGCGCTGTGCCTGGACGCCAGACCAGGCGGGCAAGGCCTTCGGCCTCACAGGTTGAGAAAATCGCTGGCTCGACTTGTGGCACTCGCGATCGTCCAAGCGCCAAAAATCTTGCAGGATGTCTTTGGACATGAGCACATTGAGATGACTATTTATTACATCTTGACCGATGTAGCTCTTTCCGAGGAGATTGATGAGATAGTGCGTGAGCTCCGAGTCATCCGCTGTGCCGATGACTTGTCGAGCTTCCTGCTAAGCGACGATGCTGGAACGTCAGAGATTGAGCCGCCGCAAAGCGGCAGCTTGTCGAGAGATGGCTATGGTGGAAAGGCGGCTGCAACGATTCGCCGTGCAGTTGCTGAGCACGGCCAACAGCTACACCAGAGCGCAAAGGACTGGGGAGCTAAAGACATTAGGGACTTGGCGGAGGTGCTGACGCTGGGGGGGACAACATGGAATCTCGTCCGACCGGGAGTATTGTGTACAAAGGCATTGACGCAGTTTGGCCCTTGTAACAAAAAGCGCGGGCATGCAGATCCAGCCAACTGCCAAACCTCGTGCGATTACCGACTTGAGCAGGCCTGGTTGCGAAATGATGTTGATCGCTGCATTTCGCAGGCACTGGAGCACTGGGAGTTCGAGACCAAGAGTGGGAAGGAACTTATTGCCGAGTATTGGGCAGGCCAGGTTCGAATGCATCTGGGTCGTTTTGCGGATCTAGAGCAGAAGTGGCGGGAAGATCCTCGAGTCCAAATCGTATGCGGTTCGGAAAGACTATGCGAAGCATGAAAAAGAAAGCATCTTCGAAGTTTTCGGATGCAGCGAAAGACCAGATTCGAGCTAGCGCTGTTGCGCAAGGCGAGCGGCGTCGCGATGCGGTTGTGGTGAAGGTCACTGAGGCCATGCGAACTATCGAACAGGAAATCAAAGCGAACCAAGGCTTGTATCCTTCGAATGGTGGAGCATTGAATCTCAATGAGCTTGTGCGCCGGTCAGGTATTGGGCCAAAAACGCTCTTCGCAGCCAGCTACAAGGACACGTTTAAAAGTAGGGTCGTGGACCCTTGGCTACTGAACATAAAGGGGGTTGAGGCCGGTTCAAGGCGTGAGGCGAAGAGAGGGGCTGCTCAGCGAGTTTCGGAATGGCGAGAGTTGTACGGTGATTTACTGACGGCCTATCGCATCAGTGAGCTCGACTGGCAAGAGGCACGTCGTTTGCGCGCGGAGGCTGAAGAGAGAGTGCAGCAACTATTGGCCGAGAACGATGAGCTCCGACGGAAGATCAACCAGCTGAAAAAAGGGAATGTGGCTGAGTTTCCCCGGAGAGCCGTAAAGAACGAGTAATCGCGGGCCTGTCATAAACTTTGTGTGTGAGGCATAGCATGTCGACAAGGAGCATGAATGCCACGCAAGACGAAGACGAGCGCAGTAGCGCACAAGGCGGCGCAGCCGCAGTTCTCGGCCGCAGCGCTTGAACAATTGATTCCCGGACCGGTGACGCCGGCCGAGCTTGAGAACATCTTTCAGCAGTTCAAGAAGGCGGTGCTGGAGCGTGCGCTTGGCGCCGAGATGAGCCACCACTTGGGCTATGTGCCCGGCCAGGCCAAACCCGAAGGAACGCCGGCCAATCACCGCAATGGCAAGAGCGCCAAGACCGTTCTCACCGATGCCGGTGCACTGCACATAGACGTGCCCCGTGACCGCGAAGGCAGCTTCGAGCCGCAGATCGTCGGCAAGCACGAACTGTTGATTTCCACGCAAAGCTGACCCACCGGGGGTGCGGACGAAAACTTGGACTACTAGAAGGTAGTTCATGTATTCCTACGAAGACCGAATCCGAGCCGTTGAGCTCTACATCAAGCTCGGCAAACGCACCAGCCCGACCATCCGTCAGCTGGGTTACCCAACCAAGAATGCATTGAAGGGGTGGTACCGCGAGTATCAGCAGCGGCTCGACCTGCCGCTGGGATATGCCCGTCGGCAGCCGAAGTTCTCGCAGGGCCAGAAGGCAGCGGCCATCGAGCACTACCTCACACATGATCGATGCATCGCTGCCACCATGAGGGCGCTGGGCTATCCAGGGCGTGGAACGCTAACCAAGTGGGTCCGCGAGGCATTCCCTGAAGCCAGGATGGCCCTTGTCGGCAGTGTGGGCCAGCGAAGATATCCCGATAGCTTGAAGCACGCGGGAGTGATGGAGCTTTGCACCCGGCAGGAAAGTGCACAGGCTGTTGCCGACAGGCTCGGCGTGTGCCGGCCAACGTTGTACAACTGGAAGAACCAGCTTCTGGGGCGTGAGGCACCCGCATCAATGAAACACACCGATCGATCACCGCAGGCGCAAGAGCGTGAAGAGCTCGAGCGCCAAGTTGAGATACTGCGCCACGAAGTCAGGCAACTGCGCCTTGAGCAGGACCTCTTGAACAAGGCCAATGAACTGTTAAAAAAAGGCCTGGGCGTCGATCTGCAGCTCCTGTCCAACCGGGAGAAGACACTGCTGATTGACGCCCTCAGGGAGCACTATGGCCTGCCAGAGCTCCTTGCACAGTTGAGTCTTGCGCGTAGCTCGTACTTCTACCATCGGGCCCGCGCGGCAATCGGAGACAAGTACGTGAGGGTGCGCCAGTCCATCACCGAGATCTTCGAGTCCAATCACCGCTGCTATGGCTACCGCAGGCTGCAAGCCTCACTGGCCAGAGAGCAAGGCCCGATCTCCGAGAAGGTGATACAGCGGCTGATGAAGCAAGAGAGCCTGGTCGTTGCAAAACCCAAGAGGCGTCGGTATGCGTCTTACCTGGGCGAGATCAGCCCAGCACCAGAGAACATCATCAACCGTGACTTCCAGGCAGCAGCCCCCAACAAGAAATGGCTGACCGACATCACGGAGTTCCAGATCCCTGCAGGCAAGGTCTACCTGTCGCCGATCATCGATTGCTTCGACGGGATGGTGGTGAGCTGGACCATCGGCACGAGTCCGGATGCAGAGCTGGTCAACACCATGCTGGATGCAGCCATCGAGACCGTCACAGAGACAAGCGATCGACCAGTGGTCCACTCAGACCGCGGAGGTCACTACCGCTGGCCTGGCTGGCTATCCAGAATGAGCGAGGCCAAGCTCACCCGCTCGATGTCCCGCAAGGCCTGCTCGCCTGACAACGCAGCGTGCGAGGGCTTCTTCGGTCGGTTGAAGAATGAACTGTTCTATCCTCGGGACTGGAAGAGCGTCACAGTTGAGCAGTTCATTGAAGTGCTCGACGACTACATCCGTTGGTACAACGAGAAGCGGATCAAGATCTCCCTGGGGGCCCTCAGCCCGATCGAATACCGGGTGAGCCTTGGACTTGCGGCATAAAACCAGTCCAAGTTTTTATCCGCACCCCCTCCTGGGGATTAGTGGGTCACTTCTGCGTGGAAATCAACAGCTTGCCTTCAAGCAGACCCTCATCGACAAGCTCACGCACGAGAACGCGCTCTTGAAGCGCATGAAGTTCGCCGCCCAATCAGAGCGCTTCAGCCCTGAGCAGAAGAGCCTGCTCGACGACGAGATCGAAGCGGACCTGGCGGCCGTGGCCAGCGAGATCGACGCGCTGGCGCAGACGCAAGCACCGGCCACCCCCGAGAAGAGACAGGCCAAGCGGATGCCCTTGCCGGCGCACCTGCCACGCCGCGAGATCCGCCACGAACCCACGTCCACCACGTGCGCGTGTGGCTGCCAGATGAAACGCGTGGGCGAGGACGTGGCCGAGAAGCTGGACTATGTGCCCGGCGTCTTCAGTGTCGAGCGCCACATCCGCGGCAAGTGGGCCTGCGCCCGGTGCGAGACCATTCAACAAGCGCCGGTCGAGGCGCACGTCATCGACAAAGGTATCCCCACCACCGGCCTGCTGGCCCAGGTGCTGGTGGGCAAGTACGCCGATCACCTGCCGCTGTACCGGCAGGAGGCGATCTTCGGCCGCGCTGGCCTGGCCATCCCTCGCTCGACCCTGGCGCAGTGGGTGGGCACCTGCGGGGTGCGGCTGCAGCCGCTGGTCGATGCCCTGAAGACCGAGATCCTCAGCCACCGGGTGCTACACGCCGATGAGACGCCGGTGGCCATGCTCAAGCCCGGCGATGGCAAGACGCACCGCGCCTACCTCTGGGCCTATGCGCCGGGGGCCTTCGAGAGCATCAAGGCTGTGGTCTACGACTTCTGCGAATCCCGCTCGGGCGAACACGCCCGGCGCTTCCTGGGCCACGGCACCGACAAGGCCTGGAAGGGCTGCCTGACCTGCGACGACTTCAGCGGCTACAAGGCCTTGATCGCCAGCGGCGTGACCGAGGTGGGCTGTCTGGCCCATGCCCGGCGCAAGTTCTTCGACCTGCACGCGGCCAACCAGAGCCAGATCGCCGAGTTCGCCCTGCAGCAGTTCGCCCGGGTCTATGAGATCGAGCGGGACGTCAAAGAGCTGGACACCGAGCAACGGCAAGCCGTTCGGCAGCAGCAGACCCGGCCGATCCTGGACGCTCTTAAAGAGTGGATGACGCTGCAACGGCGCCAGGTGCCCGACGGATCAGCAACCGCCAAGGCGCTGGACTACAGCCTGCGGCGCTGGGATGCGCTGACCCGATTCGTGGATGACGGACAACTGCCGGTCGACAACAACTGGATCGAGAACCAGATCCGGCCCATTGCCATCGGTCGTAACAACTGGCTGTTTGCCGGCAGCCTGCGTGCGGGCCAGCGAGCGGCCGCCGTCATGAGCCTGATCCAGTCGGCCCGTATGAACGGGCACGACCCGTATGCCTACCTCAAGGACGTGCTCACGCGACTGCCCACGCACAAGGCCAGCCGCATCGTCGAGCTCCTGCCACACCGCTGGAAACCCGCCGACGCCTGATCACCGGCCTCGGTAGGCCTGGGTTTGCCGGACGCTTACGTTGCACCCAGCCATAGGACATAGGCTTTGAAGCCGCGCCCATTTCAGCTGGCGTGCAAACCGCCGAGCAACCATACCTATGCTGCCGCGCTGGCCTCGACAGCAACATCACTCAAACTCTCGCCCCTGAGTGAGCGGACTAGGTTCTCAGCAGCCCGCATTTCAATTTCGAACCGTACGCGTCTCACAGCCGAGCCGATGTGGGGAGTGAGTACTGTTCTGGCGTTGTTGGTCAATCCCGGATGAATTTCGCGAGGTCTGTCTGGAAGTAGCCAATCTTCCATCTCATAGACGTCAGCGGCGTACGCGCCAAGTTGCTCATTCGCCAAGGCATCGACAACCGCCCTTTCGTCGACCACAGACCCCCTACCCACGTTTACAAGGATCTGGCCCTTTTTCGATAGTTGAAGCATCCTGGAGTCAACCAGGTGGCGCGTATCGCTAACAAGAGGCACTGCCAGGAACACATAGTCCGATGTGCTGACAGCCTCATCGAGCGTGACCAGTTCGACCTGATCTAGACGCACACTTGGGTCTACACCAAGCAGCCGCGCGCAGCCAAAGCCCGCGAGTCGCGCCAATATGGCCTGCCCAACTTTTCCGAGACCGATCACGCTGGCCACCGACCCATGAAGCCCGGTTCCGTATAGAGCTGGCCTCCACCCAGAGTAGCCTGCTCTTGTAGCGGCGTCACCCTGAAGCACGTTCCTGCCAGCAGCAATAGCCAATCCGATGGCCAGCTCGGCTGTGGGCTCTGTGAGGAGGTCAGGAACAAAGGTGACGCTCACCCCGGCTTGTGCGCAAGCCCTCAGGTCGAAGTTGTCGTACCCCTTGAGTGCACAGGAGATGGTCTTGAGCCTGGGAGCGTTCAGCAGCGACTCTTTGGTCACACTGTCTGTCATGAAGGCCATCATGGCATCAGCATCCACGAGGTACTCCCTGAGCTGGCTGGGGCTCCAGGGTTCAGGCCCTGGATTCATGATGACCTCACCCTCAGCCTGGAGCTTCCTTAGAACCTCTTCATGAACTGGCTGCGTTACGACGATTTTCCGATGATTCATTTTTCGATTTACTTGAGACGCTTTCGCAGCATCGATCCAATGCTGTCAACCACGAGGACACAGGCAAGAATCGACAGAAGGATGGCTGAGACCTCGTCATACTTGACAAGGCGAAGTGCTGCCATCAGCTCGAAGCCGATGCCACCTGCACCGACAATGCCAAGTACTGCGGAGGCCCTGAAGTGGTACTCCCAGCGATAGATGGTTATGTCTGCCAACTGTGGAAGGACTTGGGGGATAACGGCATGCGAGATGACCTGAAAGCGGCTTGCGCCTACCGCAGCAGCTGCTTCAAGTGGCTTCGGATCCACGTGCTCAATGGCTTCCGCGTAAAACTTTGCGACCATTCCCGTGGAATGCAACGCCAGTGCGAGCACCCCAGGTAGAGCACCAAACCCTACGGCTGCCACGAACAGAATGCCAAGAATGATTTCTGGCACGGACCGGAATGCCGCCAGGATGACTCTGGCCACTCTTCCCACCAAAGGATTGGGGGTGGTGTTTGGAGCCGCCAGGAGCGCCAGCGGAAGTGAAAGCACGATAGTCAGTGCTGTGCCGGCAATCGACATCGCCAAGGTGTCCCTCAGCGGGATGACCCAGTGCTCCCAGCGGTCGAAGTTGGGAGGGACCATCTCAGATGAGAGCTGCTTGACAGCCGGGGCGCCTTCGATGAACCGCTGTGCATCGAAGAACCCCGTGACGTACAGGGCTACAAGGCAAACCAGAAGGACGAACGCTGTATTGCGCAGTCCAATGAACTGCTCCCGCTTGTCGCGACTGATGATGTTCTCGAATGCAGCCGAGGTCATTGCATACGGCCCAAATCAAGCTTCAGGATGGTTGCGGTATCCCTAAGGACGTCATATGCAGCGTCATCAGTGGCGGCAAACGCCTGGACACGAAACGCCTTGAGCACCTCAGCATCCTTCATGTCCAGAAAGGAAGAGCGGATGGCAGCTTTGAGCTCAGGCTTGAGGTCCCCCTGCATGACGATCGGATAGTTTGGAATGGGAGCAGAAAGGTCAAGCTGAACAATCTTCGTGGCATCAATGCTTCCTCGAGCGATGAGGTTGTCCAGAATCGGCTTGGACAGAGCCCCGGCTGGAATCTGACCCGACTGCACCGCACGTGCGACCGCGTCATGTGCCCCAAGGTGAACTGGCCGATAGTCCTTCTCACCATCAAGCTTGTACTTCTTGAGCAGGTGTGCACGTGGTGCAAGGTGGCTTGATGTGGACGCCTGGTCGCCAAATCCGAAGGGCTTGCGGCGCACGTCTTCAAGCGTTTTCACCGGCCCTCCGGCCGTTGCGATGAGGACCGACTGGTATGTGGGCGACCCACGTTCAACGCCCACCGCAAAGGGCTCAATCCCGGACGCCTTAGATTTGGCCAAAACGTACGAAAACGGTCCAAAGTACGCTACCTCAATCCGACCGAACCGCATTGCCTCGATCATCGAGGAGTAATCGGTAGTCACCACAATCTCAACATCCTTCTTGAGCTGCTGTTCAAGATAGCGCTTAAGAGGCTGCGCGTTCTGGATGATGCTGGCAGCGTTCTCATCTGGAAGAAGGGCGACACGAAGCTTTGATGGATCCTTTCCCTGCGCATGAGCCCACAGAGGAAGGAGTGCAGCAAAAGAAGCTGCGCTGACAACAAGAGAGAAGTTACGGCGATTCAGCATGGCAAGAGCTCCTTGGTTTGACTGGATTGAAGAGTTCGGGGGCTATCAGTGGACGCACTCGTGTTGGAAGCGTTGGACTGCTTTGCATAGAGGTTCCGCGCAACATCGGGACTCAGCTGCTCTGCCCTACCCTCGAATACAACAGCTCCCTGGCGGAGCCCAATGATTCGGTCTGCAAACGAGCGCGCGAGCTCCACCTGGTGAAGACTCACGATTGCGGTGAGGTGGTCCTTTTTGCAGATCTCATGCAACAAGGTGAGCACGCTATGTGCGGTTGCCGGGTCCAGGCTGGCAACAGGCTCATCGGCCAGCAGGATTCGTGGCTTCTGTATTAGCGCCCTAGCTATGCCTACGCGCTGCTGCTGCCCCCCAGACAAGGCATCAGCCCGGGAGAGCGCCTTTTCGAGCAGCCCGACACGCTCAATCACTGTGAGCGCCTCCAGCTTGTCCTTCTTGCTCCACGGCCATAGCGAAGCGAATGCACCCCTGTCACCGAGCTTTCCCATCAGAACATTCCTGAGGACCGACTGACGTCCAATCAGATGATGCTGCTGGAAAACCATCCCACAGCGCTTGCGGTGCTCTCTCAGCGTCTTTGCGTTGACTACCCCACCTGCCAGGCCAGGTATCGATACCTCGCCTTTTGTGGGCAGCACCAGTCCATTGATGCTTCGTAACAAGGTGGACTTCCCTGCGCCCGAGGCGCCCAGAAGCACCAAAAACTCTCCCTGCTTCACATCCAGACTCGTCGGGTGCAAGGCCACGGTCGAGTCACCGTAGCGGACGGAAACTCCCTTGAGACTCAGAACGTCTCGGTCCTTCTCCAACTTCATGTTGTTACCTTTGCAAGTTTCTGCCTGCGAGCAGCGCGAGAGCGCTTATGACGCACATTTGCCGCAGAAAGAAGTTCGATACGGCTAGGCATGCGTGCAGTTTGTTCGTGGAACGTGTCATCAATATGAAACTTGCACCCCGAAAAATAGGGGTATCTATAGATAACACCTATGTCTGGACTCACGCTACTTGCGGCTTTGAAAGCCTTTGATGCGACGGCAAGGGCCGGAAGCATGACTGCTGCTGCGAAGCTGCTTGATCTACAGCAGCCCACCATCTCAGCGCATATTCAGCGCCTGGAGAATGAGTACGGCGTGGAGCTTTTTCTTCGTCAAGGCCGCCGGCTTGAGCTGACTACCTTTGGCAGGACTCTGCTGGACTACACGCGGCGGGCATTCAGCGGCGAGGAAGATGCGCACGCCCTTTTGGCAGCAGCCAAAAACCGATTCGTCGGGCGTCTTGTGATTCACGCGATCGGCCCGTACAACGTAGTCCCTGTTCTGAAGGCCTTCGGGAGCCGCCATCCCCAGGTCGAGGTCTCTGTCCGTGTAGGCGACTCCCGCTCAATCACGGAAAAGCTCCTCGACTACCAGGGTGATGTCGGCGTGGTCCTCAATCACGCCGAGCACCCCGAACTCCATTGCATGCCATACAGGTCACAGCGCCTGGTGGTCTTTGCGAACCGAGAGCACGCCCTAGCCCGGTGCGGTGAGATAGTGCTCAAGGACCTTCAGAGCCAGCGCTTCGTCATACGTGAGGAAGGTTCAACGACAAGAAGAGTCTTCGAGAGCGAGCTAATTGCCCGCAATATCAACATCCAGGTTGCGCTGGAGATGGGAAGCCGGGAGGCTGTCCGCGAGGCAGTCGCACAAGGAATAGGACTAGGCGTCGTTGCCGAGACAGCCTATGTTCCAGATCCGCGTCTTGTGAAGCTGAAGATTCTGGATACAGCAATGGCCACCCACGTCGACTTCATCTGTCGTCGCGAACGACAGAACGCTCCGCTGATAGCAACGATTTTCGACTTGGCAAAAGAGGTGAGAAGAGGCCTGGCCTAAAGATTCACGAACTTGGCGACAGGGCCCGAGTGGATCATTCATGCCAAGCCTATCGTTAGGGAAGGTCTGCACAACGCTCGTTGCGACGAGTGCAGATGCGCGAGTTTTCAGATGGCGGCAACTGCGGCGTGATTCGGGTCATTCGAGGGCCGATTCGCACCCCGTTGTCGACCCTTTCGGCCGCTGCGGACGCACTCCCTGCAGGTCTTCTTCGAGCGCGTCTTCCAGCAGACTGCGCTGATCGGCGTTCAATGCCTCAGTCTTGGCGGCGAACTTCAGCCGCTTGAGGATGGCCATCTCGTAGCTGAGCTTGTCCAGCAGCGTCTGCTTGTGTTTGAGCTCGCTCATGAGGTGCTGCAGCATCTGGCGCATTTGCGCCTCGTCCATGCTCTGCAGATCCACCGGTTCGTTCATGGCCGTCATCATCCCCGATGGGTGGGCAGCCGCCTACTGGCATATCCACGAATTGAACGCCATAGCACGGGCGACCAACATCACAGCACCGTGATCACAGCGTCTTCTCCCAGGCGCTGCCAGGACAAGCCGGTGACCAGTGCCTGCAGTTGCTCGGCGCTCAGCGTCAGTTGGGGACCCAGGCGCTCATCGCCCCAGACAAACTTGCCTTGGTTCAGGCGCCTTGCGGCCAGCCAGACGCCAAAACCATCGTGCACCAGTACCTTCAGGCGGTTGGCCCGTGCGTTGGCAAAGAGATAAGCGTGGTGCGGGCGGGCCGCGCCAAAGACTTGCACCACTCTGGCCAGGGCCGTCTCGGGGCCGGTGCGCATGTCCAGCGGTTGCGTGGACATCCAGACCGCATCGACCCGGATCACCGCAACACCTCGCGCAAGAGCGCCCCGCACTGGCCCATTGGGCACTGCAGACTGACCACCAGTTCGCCGCGTTGCAGGCGCACCTGGACTGGCGCAGATGGCGGCGGTAAAGGCGGGGATGGCGCAAACGCAGCCAGCGCTTGCTCATCATGGGTGCTGGCGGCCATTGCCGTGAGCGGCAGCGAGATGAAGCCGGGCTCAGCATCCGTACCGACGCCCGGTTGCGCGCGCACAGGGCCCGCCTCCCGAATCCATCGGTGCACCATGTTCGCGTGCAGTCCGTGCGACAAGGCCACACCACCGACACTGGCTCCGGGCTGCGCGCACGCTGCCACCAACTGTGCCTTGAACGCTTTGCTGTATTCACGCCGGCGCGGCCGGCCTTCGCTTGAAAACTGTTCCATCGTCTCCACGATCCTCCAATCGTGGACACGATGCCCGCTTCTCACGGCGCTTTCAATATGGGGTCACCGGACGGATACGATGTACGCGCGCGGCATGACGGTGCGCGAGATTCAGGGCTTCCTCGCTGCGTAATCCAGTTCTTTCGACCAGGTAGTCCAGTACCGCCCACAGTATGACCACTGGTCCTGACCACTGGTCGCGTCTCTCTCTGAGTGAATTTTCAGTAACTTATTGTGGATAACTATTCGCGGCCCAGCGATTGTGAATAACTTGCCTCCAGCATTGAAAACCTATGCTGCTCAGACAGCCCACTCCGTCCTGCGGGCCGACAAGGGAGCTTGAGAAATGTTTGCGCTGAAAAACTTCAGCCTGGACAGAAGCCTACAGCCAGAACCCACGCTTATTCACATTAGCAAACAGCGCTGAGAGTGCTCCGAGATCCTTCGTGTCAAGCAGCATTTCAGTAGTGCCATTGAGAGAGGTCGGCAACTGGGTGCCGTGGATTTCTCTCGACTGCTTGAGAACCTGGTCGAGCAAACTGCTTCGGGGAAGGAGTATGTAACGCACCTCGCAGTCCAAGCCATCGGCGAGCTTGGCCAGCGTTTTCAAAGAGATACTTTGATTTGCTTCTGCCTGCTCCAGCTTGCGCACGCCTTGGGCCGTCATTCCGGTCCGTGTACCAAGGGCCGTTGAACTCATGCCTAGGGCGAGGCGGATGGTCTTCACCCAGCCGCACCTCGGTGTGACATCGCGATGCAGCTTCGCGAATTCGCAAAACTGCCGATCAAGTTCTGCCAAGCGGGTGAAATCCAGACGGCTTTTCAATTTTCACGGATTCCTGGAAAGCAACTGATTGGTTGCCAAAGTTGTGCTGCGGGGCAACCGGATGCATTCCATTCGCCAGTGGCAACGCTACGAGCGAAATAACGCCTTGGAGCTCGGTTATCTTCGCGCTCCCCGGTTCCGAATGGGACCAAATAGTCTCACATTTCTTGAACAACCGACATGCTGCGTGTGGAAAAAACTACTCTTGGAACATTTGGAGAGCCTGAACTGGCAGGCCTCATCAACTCGCGAGGGTGGAAATCAGTCTTGCCTGATGCTTTAGATGATCAGCATCTGCTACTCGTCTCAGAGCAACTGAGGGATTTGCTTGCAGGCAAGGGCTGGGACGATAACCAGGGGCCTGGCAGCGCTGCCCTACCGATCACTTTGTTGCTGCTGTCGGAGGCGGGTGCCGAGCGGCTGAGTAAGGGCTTTGCTGTCGCGATGAGTACATTGCATGAGGCGATGACTCTTCTAAGCATCACTATTGATAGAGAGATCGTGAGCCGGATTTTGCATCGTAAGGATGGCCCCACTGGCGCTGAACTGATGGAAAGCCTGCGTGTCCTTACTCACAACGACGTCGAACACGGCCGGTCACCTCGCCCGGCCTAACCCAAGGTCAAAGCTTGGAGGTCGGCCTTCACGGTCTCAATGATTTCGTCGAACGATGCCAGCTCCAAACCTTGGCAATACGCTGTCGCGATCAGCGTCATAGGATGGATCTGCAAACTCTCAGCCAATCCCTCTATGGTTCGGATGCTCGGCACTTGGTGGCCTTGTTCAACGCGGCTGATGTGCCGTCGGCTCGTCGCAAAAAGCATGTCTTCCTGAGTCACGCCCCGTGCAGCGCGCAACACTTGAAGCGCGCGACCAAAGTCAGCTTTGGGTCGGAGTTGTTTTCGGGAAGACATACTCCCGATTTCCGCCCAATGAGACCAATAAGACCACGACCAACTAGTCTCATTGCAAATCCCGTCGTAAGAAAATTCTCCGCGTCAGGAGTCTTCCCTTGGATGTCGCCCAATGCCTATCGTGTTTCTGGATTTCGACGGTGTTCTACATCCGGAGCATTGCCATGAGTTAAAACACTTTAGCTGCTTACCCGTGTTTGAGAGCGTTCTCAGCCAGGTTCCCGACTGCAAGCTGGTGATCGCGAGTACTTGGAGGCTGCAAATTCCAGTAGAGCGTCTTCGAGAAAAACTGGGGCCCAATGTGGCTGCCAAGCTCGTGGGAGTTACCCCCCAATACTGCTATCTTCGCGACGTTCCGCCTACGCTAGTTGGTTACGAGCGGGAAGCCGAATGCCATGCGTGGCGACGCGCCAATCAGGTTCTCAATGAGCCGTGGCTTGCGATTGATGACCGTTCCTGGCTTTACAGGCCGTTTTGCAAATCGCTTTTCCTGACCAACAGCCGCACAGGTTTATGCACTACAAGCGCGGAACGGCTTGTCGCACGGCTTCTGAAGCTTCTTTGAAAACGTGCACCCTCAGAAACTGACTGAGCTGCGGTACGGTCTAGACGAAGCAAGCCCCCGGTGCGACCTCTGCGAAAGCATGCCCCTGGGGGCGACGTTGTTGATCATATGCAGGTCGAATATGAATGACTGCGAAGGAAACGAGTGAAGCGCTGTCGCCAGGGAGCGTTGGCCAGGTAGGTTGCCATTCAAGTTGAAGCCTGCGCCCTCAAGACAGTTGACCGAGCGCAGGGACCTGTATCCATCTGTGATCGTGACGGTAAGATGGGACGAGTGATTTCTATGCGTCCAACCCGCTCTTTTGAGCCGGGTTGTGCGGCCAAATTCTCTCAGCCTCCATGCTCGACGACATCAAAAAAACCCTTTGGGCCACCGCCGACAAGCTGCGCGCCAACATGGACGCCGCCGAATACAAGCACCTGGTGCTCGGCCTCATCTTCGTCAAATACATCTCCGACACCTTCGCCGCCCGCCGTGCCGAGCTGACGGCCCGCCTCACCAACCCCGACGACGAATACTTCTACGGCGACGCCGACCCCGCCGACATTGAAGCCGAGCTGGAAGACCGCGACTACTACAAGGAGGCCAACGTCTTCTGGGTGCCCGAAGGCGCGCGGTGGGAAGCCCTGCGCAATGCCGCCAAGCAGCCCGACATTGGCAAGCGCATAGACGACGCCCTCACGCTGATCGAGGCCGAGAACCCCAAGCTCAAAGGCATCCTCGACAAACGCTACGCCCGTGCGCAATTGCCCGACGGCAAGCTGGGCGAGCTGGTCGATTTGGTCTCCACCATCGGCTTCGGCGAAGACGCAGCCATTGCCCGCGACGTGCTGGGCCAGGTGTACGAATACTTTCTGGGCATGTTCGCCAGTGCCGAGGGCAAGCGCGGCGGGCAGTTCTACACGCCCGCCAGCATCGTCAAAACCCTGGTCGCCATCCTGGCCCCGCACGAAGGCAAGGTCTACGACCCGTGCTGCGGCTCGGGCGGCATGTTTGTGCAGAGTGAGAAATTCATCGAAGCCCACGGCGGCAAGCTGGGTGACGTGAGCATCTACGGCCAAGAGGCCAACCCCACCACCTGGCGCCTGGCCGCCATGAACCTGGCCATTCGCGGCATCGACTACAACCTGGGCCGCGAGCCAGCCGACACCTTCACCCGCAACCAGCACCCCGACTTGCGGGCCGATTACATCCTGGCCAACCCGCCCTTCAATATCAGTGACTGGTGGCACGGCAGCCTGGAAGGCGACCCGCGCTGGGAGTTTGGCGACCCACCCCACGGCAACGCCAACTACGCCTGGTTGCAGCACATGCTGCACCACTTGAAGCCCACGGGCCGTGCAGGCATTGTGCTGGCCAACGGTAGCATGAGTTCCAGCCAGAACAACGAAGGCGTGATCCGCGCCGCCATGGTCGATGCTGACGTGGTCGAAGTCATGGTAGCCCTGCCCGGCCAGCTGTTCTTCAACACCCAAATCCCCGCCTGCCTGTGGTTCCTGGCCAAGAAAAAGGCGCGCAAGGGCGAGGTGCTGTTCATCGACGCCCGCAAGCAGGGTCGCATGATCAGCCGCGTGCAAGCCGAGCTGACAGACGACACCATTGCCCATATCGAAGCCGTGGTGGCCGCCTGGCGCGGCGAGCCGGGCGCAGGCAGCTATGAAGACGTGAAAGGCTTTTGCCGCAGCGTGCCCCTGGCCGAAATCGCCCAGCACGGCCATGTGCTCACCCCCGGTCGCTACGTGGGTGCAGAAGACGTGGAAGACGACGACGAAGCCTTTGCCGACAAGATGCAAAAGCTCACCGAAAAGCTGGGCGAGCAAATGGCCAAGGGCGCAGAGCTGGATGCGGTGATTCGGGCGAAGCTGGGGGGGCTGGGGTATGAGTTCTGAGTGGGCCTCTCTAACGATTGGTGACTTGGTGCGGGAAGGAGAGGCTACCGTTCAAACAGGCCCATTCGGCTCACAACTGCATAGTCACGACTACGTGGCCTCTGGGACCCCAGTGATCCCGACTGAAGCCATTGGAAGAGGACGGATTCTTGATATCGACGTGCCTCGCGTAGACGCAGCGAAGGCGTCCGAGCTTTCCCGACATCGGCTTCGTGTTGGCGATATCTTGTTTGCACGACGCGGAGCGCAAGCTACAGGCCTATCTGCAATTGTCGATGAAAGATTTGAGGGTGCACTCTGTGGAACAGGCGCTTTACTACTCCGCCTCCAAAGTCCCCGAATTGACCCGCAATATCTAGCGATGTTCTTGTCTAGTGAGACTGCTTATTCATGGCTGAGGACGCACGCGGTGGGGGCTGTGATGCCCAATCTGAACACAGCCATCATTCAAGCACTCCCCGTCTCATTGCCTGGAATTCATGAGCAGCAACGCATTGCAGGGTTTATAGGTGCGCTCGACGACCGCATCACTCTCCTGCGAGAAACCAACGCCACCCTCGAAGCCATCGCCCATGCCCTGTTCAAATCCTGGTTCGTTGATTTCGACCCCGTGCGCGCCAAGATGGAAGACCGCACGCCCGAAGGCATGGACGAGGCCACCGCAGCGCTGTTTCCCGATGGGTTTGAAACGTCGGAGTTGGGGGAGGTGCCGAGGGGGTGGCGAGAGTCGACCCTTGGCGAACTGATCGAGTTGACCAAAGGATGCTCTTACAAGGGTGACGGTCTGTCAGAGGCTGAGGGCGCATACATGTTCAACCTCGGGTGCTTCAACGCCCATCGAGTGTTTGCCTCAGAAAAAGTCAAGCGATACACGGGTGAGTACAAGCCGCGCCACTCTGTGCAAGCGGGCGACCTAATCATCGCGAATACCG
>Ga0208636_100220_pt1 | contig 16200 bp, 19 predicted proteins | sample LakWasM103_HOW12_2_FD_183921 | JGI IMG/M metagenome (GOLD analysis project Ga0208636, IMG submission 183921) | Freshwater sediment methanotrophic microbial communities from Lake Washington under simulated oxygen tension - Sediment Metagenome... | ecosystem: Environmental > Aquatic > Freshwater >... | reverse complement strand
CAGCGTACCTTGCACGGCGCGGGCCGTGGTGTAGTGGTCTTCGCCCACCACGTTCGGGTCCAGCTGGCGGCTGGTGGAGTCCAGAGGATCCACGGCGGGGTAGATACCCAGCGAAGCGATGTCACGCGACAACACCACGGTGGAGTCCAAGTGAGCAAAAGTCGTGGCGGGCGATGGGTCGGTCAAGTCATCCGCTGGCACATACACGGCCTGGATGGAAGTGATCGAACCGACCTTGGTGGACGTAATACGCTCTTGCAGGCGGCCCATTTCTTCGGCCAGCGTAGGCTGGTAGCCCACGGCGGAAGGCATACGGCCCAGCAGAGCGGACACTTCGGTACCGGCCAGCGTGTAGCGGTAGATGTTGTCCACGAAGAACAGCACGTCACGGCCTTCGTCACGGAAGGATTCCGCGATGGTCAGGCCGGTCAGGGCCACGCGCAGACGGTTGCCTGGGGGCTCATTCATCTGGCCGTACACCATGGCGACCTTCGAGTCTTCGAGCTTCTCGAGGTTCACCACGCCGGAATCGGCCATTTCGTGATAGAAGTCGTTCCCTTCACGGGTACGCTCGCCCACACCAGCGAACACCGACAGACCACTGTGGGCCTTGGCGATGTTGTTGATGAGTTCCATCATGTTCACGGTCTTGCCCACGCCGGCGCCGCCGAACAGACCCACCTTGCCGCCCTTGGCGAACGGGCACACCAGGTCGATCACCTTGATGCCGGTTTCCAGCAGCTCTTGCGATGGCGACAGTTCGTCGTACGCAGGGGCCTTGCGGTGAATGGAGGCCGTCAGGTCCTGGCTGACCGGACCGCGTTCGTCGATGGGCGTGCCCAGCACGTCCATGATGCGGCCCAGCGTCGCCTTGCCCACAGGCACGGTGATGGGGTTGCCGGTGTTGGACACCATGATGCCGCGACGCAGGCCGTCGGACGAGCCCAGGGCAATGGTACGCACCACGCCGTCGCCCAGCTGCTGTTGCACTTCCAGCGTCAGCGACGAGCCTTCGAGCTTCAGGGCGTCATAAATCTTGGGCATCTGGTCGCGGGGGAACTCCACGTCCACCACAGCGCCGATACATTGAACAATCTTGCCTTGCACTTGAGCCATTTTTCGCTCCAATAAAGTAGTTTGTTGAGCTGCTTACACAGCAGCGGCGCCAGCCACGATTTCCGAAAGTTCTTTCGTGATCGCTGCCTGGCGCGTCTTGTTGTAGACCAGCTTCAACTCGCCAATGACGCTGCCGGCGTTGTCGGTGGCAGCCTTCATAGCCACCATGCGCGCCGACTGCTCGGACGCCATGTTTTCCGCAACCGCCTGATAGATCAGGGACTCGACATAACGGACCAGCAGCTCGTCGATGACGCTTTGCGCATCGGGCTCATAGATGTAGTCCCAGCCGTGCTCCGTCTTCTCAGCCTGCATCTGCTCGGAGGACAGGGGGAGCAACTGCTCCACCACCGATTCCTGCTTCATGGTGTTGATGAACTTGGTGTAGCTCAGGTACACCGCGTTGATCTTGCCTTCTGCGTATGCATCGAGCAGCACCTTCACCGGGCCAATCAGCTTGTCCAGGTGGGGGGTGTCGCCCAGACCCGTCACGTGCGAAACCACCTTGGCGCCCACACGGTTCAGGAAACCCAGGCCCTTGTTGCCAATCGCCACGGCTTCGGTCGAGACGCCAGCACCTTGCAGTTCACGCAGCTTGGTCGTCACGGCACGCAACACGTTGGTGTTCATGCCGCCACACAGACCCTTGTCTGTGGTGATGACGATGACGCCAGCGGTCTTGGCATCGTTCACTTTCATGAACGGATGCACGTACTCTGGGTTGGCCTTGCCGAGGTTGGCTGCAATGTTGCGGATCTTCTCGCTGTATGGGCGGGCAGCCCGCATCCGGTCCTGCGCCTTGCGCATTTTGGATGCGGCCACCATTTCCATGGCTTTGGTGATCTTCTTGGTGTTTTCCACCGATTTGATCTTGCCGCGTATTTCCTTGCCTGCTGCCATGATGGCTCCTCGTCCGGTTTAAGCGAACGACTTCTTGAACGCGGCGATCGCTGCGGTCAATTCGGCTTCTGCGTCCTTGTCCATGGCCTTGGCCTGCTCCAGCTTGGCCAGCAAAGCGGCGTGGCTGGTCTTCAGGAACTGGTGCAGGCCGTGTTCGAAGTCGAGCACCTTCTTGACGTCGATGTCGTCCATGAAGCCCTTGTTCACAGCGAACAGCGTGGAAGCCATCAGCGAGATGGGCAGCGGGCTGTACTGTGCCTGCTTGAGCAGTTCGGTCACGCGGGCGCCGCGGTCCAGCTGCTTGCGGGTGGCTTCGTCCAGATCGGAGGCAAACTGCGCGAACGCAGCCAGTTCACGGTACTGGGCCAGGTCGGTACGGATACCACCGGACAGGTTCTTCACCAGCTTGGTCTGGGCTGCACCGCCGACGCGCGACACCGAGATACCGGCGTTGATAGCGGGGCGGATACCGGCGTTGAACAGGCTGGTTTCCAGGAAGATCTGACCGTCGGTGATCGAAATCACGTTGGTAGGCACGAAAGCGGACACGTCGCCAGCTTGCGTTTCGATGATGGGCAGTGCCGTCAACGATCCGGTCTTACCCTTGACTTCACCCTTGGTGAAGGCTTCGACGTAGTCGGCGTTCACGCGGGCTGCGCGTTCGAGCAAACGGCTGTGGAGATAGAACACGTCGCCAGGATAGGCTTCACGGCCTGGTGGGCGGCGGAGCAGCAGGGACACTTGGCGGTAGGCAACGGCTTGCTTGGACAGATCGTCATACACGATCAGCGCGTCTTCACCGCGGTCCCGGAAGTACTCGCCCATCGTGCAGCCCGAGTAGGCCGACACGTACTGCATGGCAGCCGATTCGGAAGCCGATGCGGCCACTACAATCGTGTACTCCATGGCGCCGGCTTGTTCCAGAGCGCGCACCACGTTCTTGATCGAAGAAGCCTTCTGACCAATAGCGACGTAGATACAGGTAACGCCCTGACCCTTCTGGGCAATGATGGCGTCGATGGCGACGGCCGTCTTGCCGGTCTGGCGGTCACCAATGATCAGCTCGCGCTGGCCACGGCCCACGGGCACCATCGAGTCGATGGACTTCAGGCCGGTCTGCAGAGGCTGGTCCACCGATTTACGGGCGATCACACCAGGAGCGACCTTTTCGATCACGTCGGTGAGCTTGGCGTTGATGGGACCCTTGCCGTCGATCGGCTGGCCCAGGGCATTCACCACGCGTCCGATCAGTTCGGGGCCGACGGGCACTTCTAGAATACGGCCCGTGCACTTCACGGTGTCGCCTTCGGAGATATGCTCGTACTCGCCCAGAATCACGGCGCCGACGGAGTCGCGCTCAAGGTTCAGCGCCAGACCGTAGGAAGGCTGGCCGTCCTTGGTCGCGGGGAACTCGAGCATTTCGCCCTGCATCACGTCCGACAGGCCATGAACGCGCACGATACCGTCGGACACGGACACCACGGTACCCTGGTTGCGGATATCGCTGCTGGCGGCCAGACCTTCGATGCGGCTCTTGATGAGTTCAGAAATTTCTGCGGGATTGAGTTGCATGACTCTTTCCTTCTTTCTTTGGTTCGCTGTCCTCGCCGCGCATTACGCGATGAGGGCCGCTTTCATTTGTTCAAGACGGGCCTTGACCGAAGTGTCCAGCACCTCGTCACCCACCACTACGCGAATACCACCGATCAGGGACTCATCCAGCTTCACAGCGAGGTTGAGCTTGCGGCCGAAGCGCTTTTCCAGCGCTGCGCTGACCTCAGACAGTGCAGCACTGTCCATCGGAAATGCGCTGTACACCACGGCATCCGAAGATCCGTTGCGACGATTCACGAGGGCACGAAACTGCGCAGCCACTTCCGGGAGCGCATCAATGCGTCCGTTGTCGATGACTGTGCGCAGGAAATTTTTGGCCATATCCGGCAGGGCCGAGCGGGCGACCCCGGTGAATACAGCGAACACCTGGTCTGCCGTCACCTTGGGGTTGTCCGCCAACTGACGCAGCTGGGGATTGGCGGCAATCGCCGCCAGTTCGTCCATCCAGGCAGCGGTGCTGCCCAGATCGACGCCCGCGCCCGCAGTGGCAGCCTTGAACAAGGCATCGGCGTAAGGGCGGGCAATGGTGGCGAGTTCAGCCATGTGTGTCCCCTTACAGCTCGGTCTTCAGGCGGTTGAGCAGGTCGGCATGGACGCCAGCATTGACTTCCTTGCGGAGAATCTGCTCGGCACCCTTGACGGCCAACGCTGCCACCTGCTCACGCAGGGCTTCGCGGGCTTGGACCGTCTGCTGCTCGGCTTCAGCGCGGGCAGCAGCAACAATCTTGTTGCCTTCCTCTGTGGCGCGGGCCTTGGCTTCTTCGATGATGGCCTGGGCACGACGGTCGGCGTCCGCAAGACGCGAGGCCGTCTCGTTGCGCGCCTGTGACAGCTCCTTCTCGACGCGCTGGTTGGCAGCGGTCAGTTCGGATTTGGCACGGTCGGCAGCTGCGAGGCCATCGGCGATTTTCTGGGCTCGCTCATCCAGCGCCTTCGCGATCGGGGGCCACACGAATTTCATCGTGAACCACACGAGGATCAGGAAGACGATGGCCTGAACGAACAGGGTCGCATTGATACTCACGGCAACACCTTTCTAAAGTGGCGTTGAACGGGAATTACTTGGGCAGGTTGGCCAAGAGCGTGGAAACGAAGGGGTTGGCGAAAGCGAACAGCAGAGCGATAGCCACGCCGATCAGGAACGCAGCGTCGATCAGACCAGCCAAGATGAACATCTTGGTTTGCAGTTCGTTGATCAGTTCAGGCTGACGTGCCGACGATTCCGAGGAACTTGCCACCCATCAGGGCGATGCCGATGGAAGCGCCGATAGCGCCCAGACCAACGATCAGACCACAAGCCAGAGCGACGAGACCGAGAATGTTTTCCATGATGACTCCTGAGTTAAAAAGAAAAGTTAAGGAAAGAAAAAACGAAAGGGAAACTTAGTGCGCGTTGTGCGCCTGACCGAGGTAGATCAGCGCCAGCATCATGAAAATGAACGCTTGCAGCGAGATCACCAAAATGTGGAACAGCGTCCAGATGGTGCCAGCGATGACGTGGCCCACAGGCAGCAGCACACCCGACAGCGACAGGGCCGCAGCACCACCCATGAGGGCGATGAGCATGAACACCAGCTCGCCAGCGTACATGTTGCCAAACAACCGCATGCCGTGGGACACGGTGTTGGCGACATATTCAATGATCTGCATGAGCAGATTCACCACGCCCAGGATCAGGGCGAAGATAGGATTCTTGCTGGTGCCGAAAGGAGCCGACACCAGTTCGTGCGCCCAGCCGCCAGCACCCTTGATCTTGACGCTGTACCAGAAGCGCAGGATCAGGATGGCAAAAGCGAGGCCCAGCGTGGTAGACAGATCAGCCGTGGGCACGACACGCAGATAGGCGTGGTGAGGATCGTGGCCGGCGGCGCCATAGATTTGCGCCCAGATGGCGGGCAGCAGGTCCACAGGCAGCATGTCCATGAAGTTCATCAAGAAGATCCAGACGAACACCGTCAGACCCAGGGGCGCAATGAACTTGCGGCTTTCAGCGTTGTGAATGTTCGCCTTGGCCTGGTTGTCCACCATCTCGACCAGCATCTCGACCGCTGCCTGGAAGCGTCCAGGCACACCAGAGGTTGCCTTACGGGCAGCTGACCACAGAATCAAAAGGGTGAGAGCACCCAGAACCAAACCGACGATGATCGAGTCATAGTTGATGACAGTGAAATCAACGATCTTGGTCTGGTTGACGTTTTGAAGATGCTGCAGGTGGTGAACGATGTATTCACTTGCAGTCGGAGCGTGCGCTTCTGCGGCCATCGGACAACTCTTCTCTCTATCAATCGGTTTTTCGGACACCAGGCCGCACCAACAGTGCCACCCAGTACGTTTTCATTGCGACCACCATGCCAATCAGCAAGGCAATCCAGCTCAAGCCCGGCACCAGCCGAGGTGCCGCCGCCAGCAGCGCCACCGTCAACATGATCTTGGCGATTTCCCACCCAAAGAACCCCACCATGGCAGCCCGCGGATTGGATGACGCCTTGTGGCGCAACACACCGCGGGCAAACAGTGCAGCCGGAGCCACCACTGCCAGGGCACCGTAGGCTGCAGACCAACCCACCACCACCCTGCCCGTCAGAACCCAGGCCACCAGGGCCACCAGCATTCCGACCAGCGCCTGACCTGCCACCACCTTCCACACCGAGAGGGGCGGATGGCGACTGCGCCACTGCTGCGCCTCTTGGGCCGTCAGGGGCTTGAAGTCAGATTCTTCAGCCTCAGTTTCAGTCTCTGGCGGGATTGTTTTCATTGATGAATGACGCCCGCGTTACAGACCGCAACTTTTACAAAGCCTCTAATTATAAGTAAAAACCCATGGCACCAGACAAAAACCCGCAAACGTGCCTGTGGGCTTCGTGTGCGCCTGCTCTGTTGTGGTGATGCGCCAACGGCTTTTGCGCTCCAAAAACCTCGCGCAATGCACCGATCTGGCGCACGCCAAACACACAATTCAGACACCCTCATCAGCCCCTGGCGCACAATGACAGTGCATGCCTAGCTATTGAAACTGCAGCATCCCTACCACCGCGATCCACCATGACATCCTCCAATCCGCCGCCCGCCAACGGCCTCGATACGCAGGCAACAGATCCACGCAAAGACTCGCTGATCGAATACCCCTCCAAGTTCCCGATCAAGGTCATGGGCGCCAAGGTGGATGGATTCGTGCACGCGGTGACCGAACTGGCTCGCCAGTTTGACCCCACCTTCGACGTCGCCACCATTGAACTGCGTGACAGCCGCGCAGGCAATTACCTCGGAGTAACCATCACCATCACGGCGACCAGCCGCGAGCAGCTGGACGACCTGTACCGTGCGCTGTCATCGCATCCGCTGGTGAAAGTGGTGCTGTAGCCGCCCCCCCCTGCAAGTTGCGCCATGACGATTGACATCCGCCTGCTGGGCCGTGTGGACTACGCCAGCACTGTGCAGGCCATGCAGGACTACACGACCACACGTACGCCCTCTGACCCGGATACGCTTTGGATTTGTGAGCACCCGCCGCTTTACACCCAAGGCATTGCAGGCAAAAGCGATCATGTGCTTGACCCAGGCGAGATCCCCGTCATCGCCACCAACCGGGGTGGGCAGGTCACCTTCCACGGACCGGGCCAGGTGGTCGCGTACCCGCTGATCGACCTGCAACGCGCAGGCTATTTCGTCAAGGAATACGTTTATCGCGTCGAAGAGTCCGTGATCCGTGCGCTGGCGCACTTCGGCGTCCCGGGCCACCGGGTTGCCGGCGCACCCGGCATTTATGTGCGCCTGGATGATCCGCGCAGCCACGCCATGCTGCCCCAACGCCCCCAAAAACGAACGGGCTCGGAGGCGCCCACGCCCGACTTCGAAGGCCTGGGCAAGATCGCGGCGCTCGGCATCAAGGTCAGCCGCCACTGCACCTACCACGGCGTGGCGCTGAACGTGAACATGGACCTGGAGCCCTACGGCCGCATCAACCCTTGCGGTTACGCAGGATTGAAAACGGTGGACCTTTCTACAATCGGGGTCCACACCACCTGGGAAGAAGCCGCGCAGGTGCTGGGCCAGCAGCTCAGCATCCGGTTGGCGCCCTGAACTCTGCCTACAGCCATGAGCACCCCTGAAGTCGTCCGCGAAGCGCAATCCACCGAAGCCTACAACCCGCTGGCCAAGCAAAAGGCTGCGGCCAAGCTGTCGCGCATTCCGATCAAGGTGGAGCAGGGCGAAGTGCTCAAGAAGCCCGAGTGGATCCGCGTGAAGGCGGGCAGCCCCACCACGCGTTTCTACGAAATCAAGGAAATCCTGCGCGAGCACAAGCTGCACACGGTGTGCGAAGAAGCGTCTTGCCCCAACATCGGTGAATGCTTTGGCAAAGGCACGGCCACCTTCATGATCATGGGTGACAAGTGCACGCGCCGTTGCCCGTTCTGCGACGTGGGCCATGGCCGCCCCGACCCGCTCGACAAAGATGAGCCTCTGAACCTGGCCAAGACCATTGCCGCACTCAAGCTCAAATACGTGGTGATTACCAGCGTGGACCGCGACGACCTGCGCGACGGCGGCAGCGGCCACTTTGTGGAATGCATCCAGAACATCCGCGAGCTGTCGCCCCAGACCCAAATCGAGATCCTGGTGCCCGACTTCCGCGGCCGTGATGACCGCGCGCTCGAAATCCTGAAAGCCGCGCCGCCCGACGTGATGAACCACAACCTGGAAACCGCGCCCCGCCTGTACAAGGAAGCGCGCCCCGGTTCGGACTACCAGTTCAGCCTGAACCTGCTCAAGAAGTTCAAGGCCTTGCACCCCAACGTGCCCACCAAGAGCGGCATCATGGTCGGCCTGGGCGAGACGGACGAAGAGATCCTGCAGGTCATGCGTGACATGCGCGCGCACAACATCGACATGCTGACCATCGGCCAGTACCTGGCACCCAGCAACAGCCATCTGCCCGTGCGCCGCTACGTGCACCCCGACACCTTCAAGATGTTCGAGGAAGAGGCGTACAAGATGGGCTTCAGCCATGCGGCAGTTGGCGCCATGGTGCGCTCCAGCTACCACGCGGACCAACAGGCGCACGCCGCTGGCGTGTAAGCCCTGTCCACCCGGCCCGGTTCGCAGGTCACCCATGGGCCCGAATGGTCTGCTCTCCCTGCGCCGCTACGGCGCATCACCGGGCAGCCACAGCCATGACCATTTCCAGATTCTGCTGGGACTCTCCGGAGCGCTGGACCTGGAGGTGGCGGGCCGTGGCGTGCGCGTGGCACCCGGCGGCGGCTGCGTGATTGCCCCGGGAGATCGGCACGACTTTGAATCGTCCCGTGGCAGCCTGTGCCTAGTGCTGGACAGCGCACACCCCGACTGGGCGCGCTGTACCGGCCAACGCCGCTCGACCAAACCACCCGCCGATGCACTGCCACTGGCGCACTATCTGGCGAGCGCACTGCAACAAGACCGCCCGCTGGCACAAACCTACGGCCCTGCGCTCTTGCTGGAGGCGTGGCTCGACAGCACCCATTCCGACTGTTCCACGCCCGGCCCCACGCGCGGCCGCACCATCAACTGGCCCGCCCTGCAGCAATGGGCGGCGCAGCAATGGCACCGTGAACTGACCGTGGCCGACCTGGCGGCGCAGGTGCATCTGAGCCCCAGCCAGTTTTCTGCCCGATGCCGGGACGACCAGGGCATGGGCGCCATGGCCTGGCTGCGCGGCTTGCGCCTGGCGCAGGCCCGGGTGCTGCGCAGCACGGGCATGGCGGTGGCCGAGGTGGCGCTGCGCACGGGCTACCGCTCGCCCTCGGCTTTGACTGCCGCATTGCGCCGGGCTGAGCAGCACACATAACGGCCGGCGACGGCGGGCAACCAGCCCAAAACCTTGGCGCGCGACGACTCACCCGTGTTGCGCGACGACTCACTACAGCGGGCGCGCGTAAGCTCGGCGCCATGCAAGCCAACCTCTATGCCCTGGGCGCCATTGCGCTGTGGGCCTCTCTCGCCTCGTTGGGGGTGTCCCTCACCCACATTCCGCCCTTCCTGCTCACAGGCGTTGCGCTCATCATCGGCAGCGTGCCGGCCTGGCCGTTTGTGCTTCGTGACCCTGCACAGTGGCGCATCCCGCTGCGCACGCTGGCGTTGGGCGTGTACGGCCTGTTTGCGTACCACTTTCTGCTGTTCATCGCGCTGCGCCATGCCCCGCCGGTGGAGGCCAACCTCGTCAACTACCTGTGGCCGCTGTTCATCGTGGTGCTCTCGCCGGTGGTGCTGCCCGGTGTGGCGCTGCGCTTGCCACATGTGCTGGCGGCGCTGCTGGGCTTTGGCGGCGCGGCCATTGCCATTGCCGGCGGGCGCGAGTTGAGCGGCACGCTGGCCTGGGGCTACCTGCCCGCGCTGGCAGCGGCGTTCATCTGGGCCACGTATTCGCTCATGACCAAGCGCGTGGCAGCGTTCCCGACCACGGCCATTGGCCTGTTTGGGCTGGTGTCCGGCGTGCTGTCGCTGCTGTGCCATGTGGCGCTGGAGCCGCCGGTGGCACTGCAGCCGCGCGACTGGGGGCTGCTCGCGGTGCTGGGCCTGGGGCCGCTGGGGGCGTCGTTTTTTATGTGGGACAAGGCGCTCAAGCTGGGGGACGCACGGCACATCGGCATCCTGAGCTACATCACGCCACTGGCGTCCACCGCGCTGCTGATCCTGGTGAGCGGCCGCGCATTCACCTGGAGCATTGCGCTGGCCACGGCCATGATCATCAGCGCGGCCGTGATGGGGATGCGGGCACGCTGACGCAGTAATTTCAGCGAAATTGGCTGGAAGCGCTAGAAAAATATGCTCGGGCAGCTATCAATTTTGAAGTGACTGCCCCCCTCAGGCGGTCAGGTCCTCCGCCCGTCAAGCGGTCAGCAACACAGCAGGTTCATCGCCCGCCAGCACCTGCTGCGCCCAGGGGGCGAGCTTGCGCGTGTCAGCGCGCAGCACCTCCTGCTTCACAGCCAGGATCTGCGCGGGGTGCATGGAGAAGCTGCGCAGCCCCAGGCCCAACAGCAGCCGCGTCATGGTCACATCGCCCGCCGTTTCGCCGCACACACACACGCTCTTGCCCTGGCGCTCCCCCTCGGCAATCACATCGCCCACCAGGCGCAGCACGGCAGGGTGCAGCGGGTCGTACAGGTGGGCCACGGCCTCGTCGGCGCGGTCGATGGCCAGGGTGTACTGGATCAGGTCGTTGGTGCCGATGGACAAGAAGTCGAAGTACTTGAGGAAGGTGCGCACCATGAGTGCCGCGGCGGGCACCTCGATCATGGCGCCCAGCTGTACCGGACCATAGGGTTCGCCACGTGCATCCAGCTCACCCCGGGCGAGGTCCACCTGGGCGAGCGTCTGCTGGATTTCGTGCGTGTGCGCCAGCATGGGGAACAGCAGGTTGACCTTGCCATGGGCCGCCGCACGCAGCACGGCGCGCAGCTGGGTGCGGAACATGGCCGGGTCGGCCAGGCTCCAGCGGATGGCGCGCAGGCCCAGGGCCGGGTTCAGGTAGCTGTCCTTGTGGGCCTTGTTGTCCAGAGGCTTGTCCGCGCCCACGTCGATGGTGCGGATGGTGACGGGCAGCCCCTGCATGCCGTCAATGGCCTCGCAGTAGGCGCGGTACTGCTCGTCCTCGCCGGGCAGGTTGCCGCTTTTGCCCATGAACAGAAATTCGCTGCGGAACAGGCCCACGCCCACGGCGCCTGCGCGCACGGCGGCGGCGGCGTCGCCGGGCTGCTCGATGTTGGCCAGCAGCTCGATCTTGTGGCCGTCGATGGTGATGGCAGGCGTGTGGCGCAGGCGCGCCAGACGTTCGCGCTCCAGCTCAACCTGGCGCTGGCGAAATCCGTATTCGGCCAGGATGATGGGCGAGGGATCGACAATGACCACGCCCGCATCGCCGTCGATGATGACCCAGTCGTCCTGGCGCACCAGCTGGCTGGCGGCACGCGCGCCCACCACGGCGGGGATGTCCATGCTGCGCGCGACGATGGCGGTGTGGCTGGTCTTGCCGCCCACGTCCGTCACAAAGCCCGCGAACACGCTTTGCTTGAACTGCAGCATGTCGGCGGGCGAGAGGTCGTGCGCCACCAGCACCAGGGGCACATCCACCGTGTCGTCCAGCAGCAAATCTTGCTGTGTCTTGCGACGCGGGCTGCTGGCCGGTGGTGCCACCGGGCTGGCCACGCCTTTCATGTAGCGCAGGATGCGCTCAACCACCTGCTCCAGGTCCGCCTTGCGCTCGCGCAGGTACTCGTCTTCCATCTCGTCGAACTGGCGCGCAATCACCTCAAGCTGGGTGGTGAGCGCCCACTCGGCGTTGTACAGGCGCTCGGTGATCCAGTGTTTGACGCCGCCCGTGAGGGCTTCGTCCTGCAGCAGCATCAGGTGCACATCCAGCAACGCGGTCAGCTCGTGCGGCGCGTCGGCGGGCATGTCGGTCTGCAGGCGCTGCAGCTCCTCGACCACGGCGTTGCGGCCCTGGCGCACGCGTTCGATCTCGCCCTCGACCTGGGAGGGCTCGACAAAGTAGTGCGCCACATCCACCCGGCTGGACGCCACCAGCACGGCCCGGCCAATGGCAATGCCGCGTGCAACTGCGAGGCCGTGGACGGAGAAGGTCATGGTGGTGTGATCAAAGGTTCGACGGGGTCAGGACACGGGCGAGGTGGGCAGGCTTATTCACCTTCGCCAAATTTGTCGGCAATGAGTGCCAGCAGGGCGTCCATGGCCTCCTGTTCGCGGTCGCCGTTGGTTTCCAGCTCCACTTCAGAGCCCAGCCCAGCAGCCAGCATCATCACGCCCATGATGCTCTTGGCGTTGATGCGGCGCTCCCCCTTGCTCATGAAAACGTCACACGGAAAGCTGCCGGCCAGCTTGGTGAGCTTGGCCGATGCGCGGGCGTGCAGGCCCAGTTTATTGCTGATGGTCGTACGGGTCTTGATCATGTCGGTTACGGCGGTTCTGGTTCTGCGGCGCGGAAATGGCCACCTGCATCACCCCTTGGGTACCACCCACCACGGCGCGGGTCACCACGGAATCGAGCGGCTCGGCCCGGTAACTCACGGCGCGCAGCAGCATGGGCAGATTGACACCCGTCACCAGGCGCGAGCGCACGCCATCGACCAGGCGCTGCGCCACGTTGCAGGGCGTGGCGCCGAACACATCGGTCAGCACCAGGGTGGTGTCGGTGCCCAGCTGGTCCAGCATGATGCGTGCCTGGGCCAGCGATTCTTCGGGGGGCTGGTTGGGCTGCACGTCGAGCGCAGCCACGCTGCTGCCGCAGTCGGCAAACACGTGCAGCGCACATTCACGCAGCGCATGGGCCAGTGGGGCGTGGGCAATGATGAGGATGCTGGTGGGGCTCATGGTCACGACTTACGCCACGCGGGGATCAACGAAGGGCAGGTCATGAAGAGGCCGCCGGTGGTTGCATCGATGGTTGCGCAAGTGTTCATGGTGTGGGGATTGTCAGCACATTATCGCGCCGCCCCCGAAGCAGGAACCATGCGTAGGCGCTGGCGTTGCATGCCAGGTACACCGCCATGGCCGCCTGGAACGCCGGCACGGTGGCCAGCCCCGCGGCTGCAAAGGCGTCCACCGCCAGCCCGATGCCCCACTGCACCACAAACACGCCCACAAAAATCACGAGGTTGTAGGCCGACAGCGCCCGCCCTGCCAGCGCCTGCGGAAACGCCATGGCCACGGCGGGCTGCGACAGCGACACGAAGGTGCACGACACGCAGAACAACGCCCAGGCGCCACCCCCGGCCTGGGGCCCCGCCAGGATGATGCCCAGCAGCACCAACGAGCACAGCGGAAGGCCCATGGCCATCAGCCGGTCGGCACCAAACCCCTTGCGCAGCAGCCAGGGGTTGACCATGCCCCAGGTCCAGAAGGTGCACAACATGGACACGTTGATCCAGAACAGGCCCGTCGCCGACTCCAGGGCGGTGTAGCCCGCCACGCGCTGCATCCACGGCCCGGCCCACAACGTCTGCATGGCCACCATGCCGCCGTAGCAGAAGAACCCCAGCGGCGCGAGGCGCTGGAAATAAGGGTGCTGCCACACCACGCCATAGCCCTGAGGCAAGGCCTCTGCGGCGCCGGAATCGGCCTTCGCCTGCCCCGCCAAACCCCAGCCTGGCACCCACAGTGCAATCACCACCATCGACAACGCGATCAATACCGCTAGCCCCCAGAACAGCGGGCGCCAGCCCACCAGCGGCAACGCCCATTGCACCGGCAGCGTGGAGGCCACCATGCCCAGCGAGCCCGTCATCAACATCCACGAGTTCGCCCGCATCTGCGCCACCGGCTCCAGCCACCGGCGGTAGCCAGTGAGCGGCGCCATCAGGCAGGCGCTGACGCCCGCGCCGCACAACACCCGACCGGCGAGCAGACCCGAAAACCCCGTGGCCGCCGAAAACACCAGGCTGCCCACCACGGCCACGCCCAGGAAGCCCAGTGCGACCTTCTTGGGGCCGTGGCGGTCCAGCCAGGTCCCCAACGGCAGCTGCGTGGCCGAGAAGCCCAGAAAGTACCCGCCCGCCAGCAGCCCCAGGTCCCGCGCCTGCAGCGAGAACTCCTGAGCCAGCGTGGGCGCCAGGGTGGCCGTGACAGCACGCACCAGCGCCGACAGAAAGTAGGCAAAGGCAAACGCCAGAAAGACGATGACGGCCGCCCGCCGTGGCAACACGCCGCCGCTCATGGCAGCACCAGCCGTGGCAACACGCCGCCGCTCATGGCAGCACCAGGCCAGCGAAGAACTGGTCGGCCACCTCCGGCCGGGGCTTGGCGGTGTAGACGACGGCGTGGTACAGCCGCACCTGCGGCCCTGCCGCGCGTGCAAACCACACGGCCTGCGCGACCACCGCGCTGCCATCGGGACGCTGCCCCTGTGCCACGGTGCGCACCGACTGCGGCAGGGGCAAGGTGCCGCGCGGCGCGTAGGGTACGTCTTTGGCGCCCGCTTCGGCCCCTGCCCCCAGGCGCGCCAGCATGGCAGCCCGCCAATGGGTGAGCGCTGCGCCCACCTGGGCAGGGTCGGCCAACGCGGCATGGGACACAGCAAAGGTGGCGCCATCGGCATCACAGCCCACCATGGACAGTTCCACCGGTGCACCGGCCAGCTCCACGGTGCGGGTGGCCTGGTCGGGCTTGCACGGCAGGGTGATGGTCAGGTCCGCTTCGGGCAGCGGCACGGTGCGCCAATTCAGTGCGGGGCTGCAGCCCGCAATCAGCAGGGCAGCGGCCCCGGTCAATGTCCATTTCATCGGGGCATTATCGGCAGAGTCCCCGATGTAGGCCCTGCCCTGCGTTCTGCGGCGAACTTTTGCGGGAAAGTGGAGTCCAGCCTTGGTGTGGCGGGCGCCGCTCGCGCGGCGAGCGGGCCACTCCGGCACAATGTGGGGTGGGGCACAGGCCCCGTGTTTCTTTTGGGATGGGTGGTGAAGTCATGGCGATCAAGCATTGGGCAGCAGGTGTGGCGGTGGCAGCGTTTGCCGCTGTGGGCGCCTATGTGTACCTGGACACAGGCCGCGCCGAAGCGCCTGCATCGACCTTCGTGCTGCTGGACGGCTCCAGCAAATCCACCGCCGACCTGAAAGGCAAGGTCACCCTGGTCAACTTCTGGGCCACGAGCTGCACCACCTGCGTGGCCGAAATGCCCGAGATCATCGCGACCTACAACAAGTACAACAGCAAGGGTTTTGACACCCTGGCCGTGGCCATGAGCTACGACCCGCCCAGCTACGTGGTGAACTTTGCCGAGACACGCAAGCTGCCCTTCCAGGTGGCCATCGACAACACCGGCAACGTGGCCAAGGCCTGGGGCGATGTGCGCCTGACGCCCTCCACCTTCATCGTGAACAAGCGGGGCGAGATCGTGAAGACCTATGTGGGCGCCCCCAATTTCCCGGAGCTGCACCAGTTGATCGAGAAGCTGCTGGCAGAAACCTGAGCAGCGGGGCGGACACAACGCCCCCGCATGCACCACAGCCCGTTCAGGGCATCAAAAAGGCCAATTTCGAAAGAAATTGGCCTTTTGCGCTAGTGGATCATGCCTTGATTGCTATGCAAAACATAGCAACATGATCCTCCAGTGATCGCGTCACTTCGCTCGGAAGTTGTCGTGGCAGGCCTTGCAAGTGCCTGCAGTGGCACCAAAGGCGGTTTTCAGGTTGTCCAGGTTGCCTGTCTTGGCCGCAGCGGCGAGTTTCGCGGTCTCGGCTTCCAGCTTTTCGGCATGGTCCTTGAACTTGGCCTGCTCGGTCCAGATTTCTGGCAGTGCCTTGGTGGGCGCGCCCTTGTCGGTGCCGGGACCAAAGCCTGCCCATGGCAGCTTGGCCATCTGGGCCACGATGTCGGCATTCTCCTGCGCCACCTTGGCATCGAACGGCGCGCGGCCGTTGGCCATGGCGCCGAGGCGGCCGAAGTGCTGGCCCATCACAAACAGCGCACTCTGGCGGTATTTGATGGCGTCTTCGGCTTTGGCAAATTGGGCGGAGGCGGGGGCGGACAGGGTCAGGGCCGCAGCCGCCAGGGTCAACGCAGCAAATGCTTTCATCGGAA
>Ga0208636_100218_pt1 | contig 16319 bp, 19 predicted proteins | sample LakWasM103_HOW12_2_FD_183921 | JGI IMG/M metagenome (GOLD analysis project Ga0208636, IMG submission 183921) | Freshwater sediment methanotrophic microbial communities from Lake Washington under simulated oxygen tension - Sediment Metagenome... | ecosystem: Environmental > Aquatic > Freshwater >... | reverse complement strand
CCAACGAGTACTACCCCAACGGCATCAGCACCAGCCTGCCGTTTGACATCCAGTACGACCTGGTGCGCTCCATGGCTGGGCTGGAAAACGTGCACATCCTGCGCCCGGGTTATGCCATCGAATACGACTACTTTGACCCCCGCTCGTTGAAGAGCAGCTTTGAGACACGGCAGATCAGCGGCCTGTTCTTTGCTGGCCAGATCAATGGCACGACCGGGTATGAAGAGGCGGCGGCCCAGGGTTTGTTTGCCGGCGTCAATGCCGCACTGCAGGCTGGCGCACCCGCCGCCCGGTCGGCAGAGTGGGGCGCGGACACCTGGGTGCCCGGCCGCAACGAGGCCTACCTGGGTGTGTTGGTCGACGACCTGATCACCAAGGGCGTGACCGAGCCCTACCGCATGTTCACCAGCCGGGCCGAGTTCCGCCTGCAGCTGCGCGAAGACAATGCCGACGCCCGCCTGACCGAAACCGGCCGCAAGCTGGGGCTAGTGGATGATGCGCGCTGGGATGCCTTCTGCCGCAAGCGCGATGCGGTTTCACGTGAAACCGAACGGCTGCGCGGCATCTGGGTCAGCCCCAAGAATCTGCCGGCCGCCGAATCCGAGCGGGTGCTGGGCAAGGCCATTGAACATGAATACAACCTGGCGGACTTGCTGCGCCGCCCCAATGTCAGCTACGCCGCCCTGATGTCGCTGGACAACGGACGCTATGCACAGGCTGACTTTCCAGTGCCACCGGTTGTTTCACGTGAAACAGATGGGGTGGCTGTGGCCACGGCAGAAGGGTTGGCGCAGGATGTGTTTGTGGCGGCGGTCATCGAGCAGGTGGAGATCGCCGCCAAGTACTCCGGCTACATCGACCGCCAGAACGACGAGGTCGAACGCGCCGCGCATTACGAGAACCTGCGCTTGCCGGAAGACCTCGACTACCTGCAGGTCACGGCGCTGAGCATCGAAGCGCGCCAGCGCCTGAACAAGCAGCGCCCCGAAACTCTTGGTCAGGCATCCCGCATGTCGGGCATCACACCGGCGACCATCTCGCTGCTGCTGATCCACCTGAAGAAGGGCAACTTCCGCGGGTTTGCGGCGGTGGCCGCGCCGGACGCCGCCGGGGTGTCCGCCTGATGGCGCACGCATTGGATTCAGGCTTGCGCCAAGGCTTGGCCGCGTTGGAGTTGACACTCAGCGACACGCAGGTGCAGCAGTTGCTGGGCTATCTGGACCTGATCCAGAAGTGGACCAAGGTCTACAACCTGACGGCGGTCCGCGATCCGGCCGAGATGCTGACGCACCATTTGCTGGACAGTCTTGCTGCGATACGTCCGCTGGATAGGCATTTGCAGGGGCTGGGTTTGGCGCCTGCACCCGTTCGCTTGTTGGATGTGGGCTCGGGCGCCGGCCTGCCCGGCATTGTCATCGCCATTTGTCGACCGGACATCACGGTGCATTGCGTGGACACGGTGGCCAAGAAGGCGGCGTTTATCCAGCAGGTGGCGGTGAGCTTGAAGCTGTCGAATCTGCGGGGACTGCATGCGCGGGTGGAGTCACTGACCCAACCCTACGACATCGTGAGTTCGCGGGCCTTTGCGTCCCTCGTCGACTTTACCAATTGGTCGGGTGGGGCGCTGGCAGAGCAGGGCGTCTGGATGGCGATGAAGGGCAAGCACCCTGCGGATGAGATCGCGGCGCTGCCGTCTTCGGTCGAGGTGTTTCACGTGGAACAACTGGTCGTGCCGGGGCTGGATGCTGAGCGGTGCATTGTTTGGATGCGCAAGAAGGTCTAGGGCTCCTTTCTCGCCTGCATGGTGGTGGGTAGGGGATAGGTCGGGTCACGCGTTCTGCTTCGTGTCCCCCGCCCGCTGCGCGGGCTCCTCCTTTACCTACGCAGAACGCGTAACCCGACCTATCCCGAGGTGCTTGGTCTGCGCCGAGCTGTGGGAAATATCCTCTTTTGATCAAGCCGACAAAGTGAACTTGGCAGTTCGAGCTTTGCGCGCTAGGTCCCCAGCGCCAGGCGCGGGGTGTGCGTTTTGCGCAGGTAAAGGAGGAGCCCGCGCAGCGGGCGGGGGACACGGAGCAAAACGTGCGCCCCGTGCCTGGCGCGTGCGAACGAAACAGTCTGCGAGCGAAGTGTCTTCAACGGCAGAGCACTAAAACCCGGACCGCCAAAAAAACCAACGTAAACTCAGCCCCTCACCCCGAAGGAAAATCCCATGCTCGGCGTCACCGACTACGGCACTTTTGTCGTCACCATCATCGTGTTTTTGCTGATCCCCGGACCCGGCAATCTGGCCCTGATCACGTCCACCAGCAAGGGCCGAATCCGTGGTGGACTGGCCGCCACGATGGGTGTGATCGCGGGTGACCAGGTGTTGATGTGGTCGGCGGTGGCCGGTGTGGCGGCTTTGTTGGCGGCCTACCCGGATGCGTTCCAGGCGGTGCAGTGGATCGGCGCAGCCTACCTGGCATGGCTGGGGGCCAAGATGCTGCTGGCCAAACCCGGGGCGGCGCCGGTATTGAATATCACGGCCGGTCATTATTTCCGCCAGGCCCTGATGATCACGCTGCTCAACCCCAAGGCCATCCTCTTCTATATGGCGTTCTTTCCGCTGTTCGTTGACCCGGTGCGCCAGCAGGGGTTGGTGACCTATGGTTTCATGGCGGCCACCATTGCGGCCATCACCTTTTTGTATGGACTGACGTCGGTGCTGCTGACCCACTTCCTGGCCGAGCGCATCCGCGCCAACCCCATGGCATCAAGGGTGCTGGAGAAGATCGCTGGTCTGTTCCTGATTGGATTTGGCATCAAGCTGGCGGTGTCACGCTAGGGCGGCGCTGCGCTGTTCCACGTGAAACACTGACGACGCCCCACGGTTTTAACCTTTCCCTCTGAGCACCCCATGGCCAAAATCTTCTGCGTTGCCAACCAAAAAGGTGGCGTCGGCAAAACCACCACCACCGTCAACCTGGCCGCCGGGCTGGCCAAGGTTGGGCAGCGGGTGCTGATGATCGACCTGGACCCCCAGGGCAATGCCACCATGGGCTCGGGCGTGGACAAGCGCAAGCTGGAGCTCACGGTGTACGACGTGCTGCTGGAATCGGCTTCCATTGCCGAGGCGCGCACGCAAAGCGACAAGCTCAGGGACGGTGGCTGCAGCTACGACATTCTGGGCGCCAACCGCGAACTGGCCGGTGCCGAGGTGGAACTGGTGGAAGTGGAGCGGCGCGAGAAGCGTCTGAAGCAGGCCATCGCCGTGGTCGACGCCGAATACGACTTTGTGCTGATCGACTGCCCGCCCAGCCTCTCGATGTTGACGCTGAACGGCCTGTGCTGCGCCCACGGCGTCATCGTGCCCATGCAGTGCGAGTACTTTGCGCTGGAGGGTCTGACCGACCTGGTCAACACCATCAAGCAGGTCAAGGCCAACCTCAACGACGACCTGCAGATCATCGGCCTTCTGCGCGTCATGTTTGATCCGCGCATTACTTTGCAAATGCAGGTGAGTGAGCAGCTCAAGGCCCACTTTGGCGACAAGGTGTTTGACTCGGTGATTCCCCGCAATGTGCGCCTGGCAGAGGCACCCAGCTATGGCCTGCCCGGCGTGGTGTTCGATCCGTCCTCCAAAGGGGCGCAGGCTTTTGTGGCCTTTGCGCAGGAGATGGTGACGCGCATCGCCGCGATGTAGAAGACCATGCAGTCGCCGCTCACCGTTCTCATCCTGCCGGGCTGGCAAAACTCTGGCCCCGACCACTGGCAAAGCCGCTGGGAAGCGCTGCACGGTTTTGTGCGCGTGCAACAGCACGACTGGATGCAGCCCTTGCGCGGCGACTGGATGTCCCAGTTGGAAGAGGCGGTGCTGGCCGCACCCGGTGCTGTCGTATTGGCTGCGCACAGCCTGGGCTGCATGCTGACAGCCGCCTGGGCAACGCACTCCCGCAACACCCACCGAGTCACGGGCGCGCTGCTGGTGGCGCCCGGTGACCCCGAGCGGGAGGAACTGCGCGCCGCGTTGAAGAGCTGGTCCCCGGTGCCACTGCAAGCCCTGCCGTTCAACAGTACCTTGCTGGGCAGCCACAACGACCCGTATTGCAGCTTCGCGCGTGCGCAGCACTTCGCCCACGCCTGGGGCTCAGAGTTTGTCGACTACGGCCACCGCGGCCATATCAACGCCGAGTCGGGCCTGGGCGACTGGCCCGAGGGCTTGCGGCTGTTGAACCCATTGATGAAGATGAAGAAAGAGAACACCTGATGGTCACGAAAAAACCCAAGGGTCTGGGCATGGGCCTGGAAGCGCTGCTCGGCCCCAAGGTCAAGGACCGCGCACCGGCCGACGAGGCAGTGGCCAACTCCGGCCTGCCCAGCAGCTTGCTGCTCACCGACATGGTGGCCGGCCAGTACCAGCCCCGCACCCGCATGGACGAGGGCGCTCTGTACGAGCTGGCCGAGAGCATCAAGGCGCAGGGCATCATGCAGCCGATCTTGGTTCGTCGCCTCGCCGCCGGAACGAATGCCGGCAAGTATGAAATCATCGCCGGTGAACGGCGCTTCCGCGCCGCCAAATTGGCCGGCCTGGACAGCGTGCCGGTGCTGGTGCGCGATGTGCCCGACGAGGCCGCCGCCGCCATGGCGCTGATCGAGAACATGCAACGCGAGGACCTGAACCCGTTGGAAGAGGCCCAGGGTTTGCAGCGGCTGATCAAGGAATTCGGCATGACGCACGAGACGGCGGCCCAGGCGGTCGGACGCTCGCGCAGTGCCGCCAGCAACCTGCTGCGCCTGCTGAACCTGGCCGATCCCGTGCAGACCATGCTGATGGCCGGCGACCTGGACATGGGCCACGCCCGCGCGCTGCTGGCGCTGGACCGCGCCATGCAGATCACTGCGGCCAACCAGATCGCGACCAAGAAGATGTCGGTGCGCGAGGCCGAGAGCCTGGTCAAGAAACTCGGCGCCGAGTTTGAACTGGTGTCCTCCAAGCCCAAGAAGGAAAAGTCGCGCGACATCAAGCGCGTGGAGGAAGAGCTGTCCGACCTGCTGATGGCCCAGGTCGAGATCGCGGTCAAGAAACGCGTCAAACGGGCCGGGCGCATGGAAGAAATGGGCGAGATCATCATCCAGTTTGGTTCGCTCGATGAACTCAACGGCCTGATTGAACGGCTGTCGCCTGGCGCTCAACGCTAACGTGGTTGGCGGCGTTCGTGGCACGGGTTTGACGATAAATTGCTATGTATATGATAGCAATGTCTCCAGTTTCCACGAGGGCTAGAGGCCTATTTAGCTTGGAGCACTTGGCGTGAACGGGCGCTGGCTGACGTGGCCATTGCCCGCCGTGTTGGCCTGGGCTGCTGCCTGGGCGCTGTTCAAACTGCTGCTGGACCGGGGCAGCGCGCACCACATCGCCCTGGGGTGTGCCACCGCCATTGGCGTGGGCTTCAGCCTGTGGGGCAACACCTGGTGGCGCCGGGTCCTGATCGCTGCGGGTTTTCCACTTTCCATGGCGCTGACACTGCCCACGCTGGGCTTGGCCGTCCTACCGGCCTGGACCTGGCTGGTGCCACTCTTGCTGCTGCTGTTGGTCTACCCGATCAACGCCTGGCGCGATGCGCCGTTGTTTCCGACCCCCGCGCATGCGCTGGATGGCATGCCCGCGCATGCACCCCTGCCCGCCGGCGCCCGCATACTCGACGCCGGTTGCGGGCTGGGGCAGGGTCTGGTGGCGCTGCGCCGCGCCTACCCACTGGCCGCGCTGGAAGGTCTGGAATGGAGCTGGCCGCTGCGTTGGCTGTGCGCGCTGCGCTGCCCGTGGGCGCGCGTGCGCCAGGGCGACATCTGGCGCGCCGACTGGTCCGGCTACGACATGGTGTACCTGTTCCAGCGCCCGGAGAGCATGGGCCGCGCTGTTGACAAGGCACGCGCCGAACTGCTTCCTGGGGCCTGGCTGGTCAGTCTGGAATTTGAAGCCACGCAGTTGCAGCCGAGTGCACATTGCAGTGAGCCCGGTGGCAAAATGGTATGGTTGTACCAGGCACCGCTGAACGGCGCCCAAGGAGATTGAACATGACATCCGCACCGCCCGCATCACTTCCAGCTGACTTCGATGTGAGCGAGATCCCACATGCCCGACAGGTGCTGGTGCTGGCGCTTGCCACCCTGGCCGAACAACGCGAGGCGGATTCCGAGAGCCACATCCTGCGGGTGCAGAACTATGTGTTGAACCTGGCCCAGGCGCTGTCCACGCACCCCAAGTTTTCCGAACTGCTGACCCCCGCCTTTATCGACACCCTGTGCCTCAGTGTGCCGCTGTACGACATGGGCTCCATTGGCATACCAGACCGCATTCTGCTCAAGCCCGGGCGCCTCACGCCCGACGAGTTGGCCATCATGCGCACCCACCCCACCATCGGCCACGCCGCCATCGAGCGGGCCGAAAAAACCCTGGGACGTGTTTCGCCCCGGCTGGCGATTGCCAAGGACCTGGTCCTGTGCCACCAGGAAAAATGGGACGGCAGCGGCTACCCGCGCGCGCTGGCCGGGACCGACATTCCGGTGGCGGCCCGCATTTTGGCCATTGGTGATGTGTACGACGCATTGATCACCAGCAAGGTCTACAAAGACGGTGTGCCGCACGACAAGGCCGTGCAGATCATCTTCAGCGAACGCGGGGCCCATTTCGACCCCGACATGGTCGATGCCTTCGTCGAGATCCAGGACACGTTTGCCGACATCGCCAAGCGCTATGCCGACACCGACGCCGATATGCAGCACAAGATCGAATACATGGCCAACGCGATTGCCGAGATCGCGGTGATGTAAGCATTTGGGGGGGCCAGCCACAAGGCTGGGCTGGGGGCACTGTGTTTGCCAGCGCACAGATAAGAGGGCCTGTTCTTCGTAGCATGGGGCAGCGGTTTGTTTGCAACCGCACCAGACGCTCACCGCGACGACGAAAGGCCCCCATGAATACAAACCAGGTCCACGGCACCTTCAAAGACTACATTGGCAGAGTCCAGGAACAGGCCGGAAAGCTCACCGGAAACAGGGGCCAGCAATTGCGGGGCCTGCAACGCCAGGTCTTGGGCCGGGCGGAGCGAAGACTGGGTGATTTCCAGCAATCCGCCAAGCATGCATTCCCTGCAAACTGACGACAACCTGCCCCGGACGGCGCCGGACGGGCCCGTGGATGTGCGCAATGTGTCCCTGGTGGTGCTTGCGACGCTGGCCTGCCTGTTCACCTTGCACTGGGCCAGCGCCGTCTTCATTCCGGTGATGGTTGGCCTGCTGTTCAGCTACGCGCTGTCGCCGGTCGTGGCGTGGCTGCAGGCGTTTCGCATTCCGCGCGTGGTGAGTGCGGCCGTACTGATTCTGGGAATCGTCGGCGGTGTTGGCGCCACGGTGTATGCATTGGCGGACGATGCCAGCAAATTGGTCGAAACGCTGCCCGCTGCCGCCCGCAAGTTGCACGACGTGGTGCGGTCCCCTCCGGGCCAACCGGACAACACGTTGACAACCGTGCAAAAGGCCGCGGCCCAGATCGAACAGGCCGCCGAAGAAACGACACAGGCCGCGGCGCCCAGCCGTGGCGTGCAGCGGGTTCAAATTGTCAAATCCCGCTTCGATATCAAGGACCATTTGTGGAGCGGCACGCTGGGCGTGCTGGCCACACTCAGCCAGGTTGGCATGGTCTCCCTGATCACATTCTTCCTGTTGGCGTCCGGCGACCAGTTCCGGCGCAAGCTGGTCAAGCTGGCCGGCCCGACGCTGGGAAAAAAGAGAATCACACTGCAGGCGATGAACCAGATCCACGACCAGATCCAGCGCTACATGCTGGTGCAATTGTTCACCAGCGTGTTGGTGGGCGTTGCCACCTGGCTGTGTTTTCTGGCCCTTGGACTGGAGAACGCGGCAGTTTGGGGCGTGGCGGCGGCGGTACTCGATTTGATTCCTTACGTGGGTAGCGTGGTGATCGGGACCGGCTCGGCACTGGTGGGGTTCCTGCAATTTGGCTCGCTGGAAATGGCGCTGCTGGTGGGCGGATCCTCGCTGGTGATCCACGCGGTGGAAGCCTTCCTGTTGACCCCCTGGCTGACCAGCCGGGCCAACAAGATGAACCCGGTGGCCATCTTTGTCGGCGTGCTGGCGTGGGGTTGGCTATGGGGCATATGGGGCCTGCTGCTGGGGGTTCCCATCCTGGTGGTGATCAAAGCCATTTGCGATCGCATTGAGGACTTCAAACCCGTGGGTGAGTTTCTCGGCGATTGATCCGCACGCCAGGGTTCGCTGGCTAACAGACCGCAGCACTGCGGCGCCATAAGCTGGCGTCACAACCGGAGAGAGCCAGTTTTCAACTGGACTTTGGCTGCAACTTTTCCATTACTTGAGGATACTGATATGAGCTTAGGAACCATTCTGCTGATTGTGCTGATACTGATGCTGGTGGGGGCATTTCCCAGTTGGCCGCATAGCCAGTCCTGGGGTTGGGGTCCCAGCGGTGGGCTGGGCCTGATCGTCGTCGTACTGCTGGTCCTGCTGCTGATGGGCCGCATTTGAGTGCTGCCCCGCAGGGCACACGATCAGGGCCCCGACGGGCCCTTTTTTTGCAGCACGAAGTCCATGAAGGTGGACCAGGCATTGTCTTTCGACTGTGCTTGCGTGAACAGATCCACCGCCACTGCCAGCGTTGTGGCTGCGGCGGCGGCCGTCACCCAGCGCCAGGGTCGGATCCACGCGATGGCAGCGCCTGCAGCCGCCGCACACAGCACCAGACGCACAGGGTGAAGCCTGGCGAACGGCACCCAGGTGCCCACCGCAGCGCTGAGCATCGCCAGTACGTGTATCCAGTGTGACGGTCCGTGCTGTGCCGTGGCATTTCCGGATGCCGCGGAACGGGCAGCGTTTGAAAGAAGGTGGGCACGAATGCGCACCCGGCTGATCGCCAGCGACGCAGCGGGATCTGGCTTGGGGGCGGTCATGCTCTGCACACTTCGCTCAACAGGGCCTTGTCCGCTATCAGCTGCTCGCGAACCTTCACAAAGCCAGTCTCGCCCGCAACCGCATGGAGTTTCATCAGGCACCAGCCCAGCGCCGCCAGTGGCACCAGCGGAGCCATGACCAGGGGCCATGGAAAGCCACTCTGTGCCAGCGGCGATACATACCACAGCATCCAGGCGACACCTGCCAGTACACCTGCAGATGTTGCACAGCACAGGGCGCAGGCGATCAGAAGTACGCGCCGCTGGCACTGTCTCGAGAACTCCGTTGCTTCCTGGGCCGTCAATTCCATATACGCCAGCGCATGGTCCGCCAGCAGCGCAGGCTGGGCTACCAGCAAGTCCAATAGCGGATGCATGGCTGCGTGCTCAGCGCGGCGCGCGTGGCTGGCTGATTGCGCGTGCCAAGGCCATCAGCGCAGCACCCGCGGCTGCGGCAATCAGCATGGACTTCACGGGCTCCTCGCGGATGTAGGCAACCGTTTTGTCAGACGCCAGGTGCGCGCTGTCGCGAACCTGGTGCTGGGCGGTTTGCAGGGTGTGGGACAGGCTTCCCACGGCATCGTTGGCCACGCGCTGTGTGGTTTGAATGGCCGCGCCCGCTGACTGGGCAGTCTGGTCGATGAGGCTGTGGGCCAGCTCGGTGGTGCTATGTGACATGTTGGTTTCCCGATTGGTTTGGGTCATACGATAGGGTGCGCATCAGACTATTTGCCGAAGTTGGCCTTGGCCTGCTTCAGGCAGTTGTCTTTGACATCGCCAGCCAGTACATCGCACTTTTCTTTCTCGACTTTGTACTGGGCATCTGATTTGTCCGTTGCCGCGTCTTTGCGTGCATCGCTTACCTTGTCGGCGGCTTTGCCGGAGGCCTGGGCGGTGGTCTTGCGGGCGTCCGCGTTGGCTTCTGAAGTCTTCAGTTGCAGCTTGGCGTCCGCCTTCATGGTTGTTTCTGCGGACTTTGCTTCCTTGATGCAAACATCCTTGGCGTTGCCGGCCAGGTCCTGGCACTTCTGCTTGGCCAGGTCATAAACCGCTTCGGCCTTGGTATCGCTGGCGTCGCGCTGGGTCTTGGCCGAAGGCTTGTTGCTGGCCGCAAGGTTGGCAAGGGCAATTTTTTCATTGCCCTTGGCTTCTACGGTGCAGATCTTCTTGGTATTGCCGGACAGGGAGGCGCACGGGACCAGGGCCGCCTTGTAGTCGGCCTCAATCTTTTCCTGCGCACTTTTGAGTTCCACTTTGGTCATGGTTTGCGCATATGCCGCCACACCAAAGGTCAGGCACAAGGCGATGGCAGCGTAGTTCAGGGTAGGTGATTTCATAATGGTTCCTAGGTTGTTTAAAAAGAATGGATTCAACGTTCGCCAGTGACTTCAACATCGACCCGACGGTCAGGTTGCAGGCACGCGATCAGGGCTGCATTGGCGTTTGTGCCCTTGCAGTCGCCTGGCTTGGTCACGGGGTTGGACTCGCCGCGGCCGATCGATGAAATTTTGTTGCCGTCGATTCCCGCATTGGCGATCAGATAGCCTTTGACGGCGTCGGCACGCTCTTGGGAGAGCTTTTGGTTATAGGCATCCGATCCCAGGCGGTCCGTGTTGCCTTCGACCGATACCGTGCTGTAACGCGTGCCCTGGAGGTCCTTGGCAAACACGTCGAGTGCAGTCTTGCCATCGGGCCGGATCACCGCCTTGTCAAAGGTAAACAGCGAGTCCGCAGAGAACTGCACGCGCTTTGGCATCACCACCGCTACGGGTGCCGGTGCGGGAGGCGGCGCTACCGCGATGGGAGCGGGTGGAGGGGGGGCAACCGGTGCTACATACGGTGCTTGCGCGACGACGACAGGGCGCGGTGCGGACCGGCCAATGGGGAACACCAGCGACATGGAAACTACATTGACGTCGCCGTTGCTGCCCAGGCCATCCTTGACCCGGTAACGCTCGGCCTCGCCGCGCAGAAACATCGTAGGCGTCAGTTCATACTGCAGCCCCAGGCCGACCTTGCCATTGTTGGCGCGCTGGCTGTTGTCATTGGGTGCCGACGCGGGCAGGCCGGGTCCACTGAATGCATCACGCGTGTTGGCGTACTGGACACCGATGCGTGCCAGTGCGGACCAGCGTGCACTCAGCGGCATGGTTCCTACCAGGTCCAGGTTGATGCCCTCGGTTTCATAGCGGCCATTCAGCGTTCCCCCTGGCATCGAGGTCGAGTAGGTGAATTTTCCGAGATTGAAGTAACCGGCTTCCAGCGCAATATTCCGGTTGAACTGGTATCCGCCAAACAGTTTGTAGGAAGTGTCTTGCGTTTCATTGGTGAATGAACCCGGGCTGGTGGATGAGCCCAACAAGCTGTTGGTCGTCAGCCGGTCATCCATCTGGGAATGGGACTGTCCCACTCCCAGGCCCCAGTAATAGTATTTATTCTCCTGGGCGATGGCAGAGGTCGCCAAGACTGAGCCCAGTCCGGCAACACCCAGCAAATAGAGCGGTGTGAGTTTTTTCATGTTTGTCTTTCGTGGTTTCAAGGGCAAGTACCGTGTGTACTGAGGCCATGTTCGGCGCCAGGCACTATCCCGTCCGTGCGCCAATACACACATAGACAAGCACAGTGCACATTCACGTTCCGCTGTGTTGCTTCGCTGTGACAGCCTCCACGCGTCGCATGCGATGGTGCGCTACTGCACAGACGCTGTGCGTGGCCCGGCGTACAACCCTGTTGTCACCGCCGGTTGCGCGGATGGCCAAGCCTCTCACCAGAAAGTACCCTATGAATCCCTCCCGACCTTGGTTGATCGGCGCATGCCTTGCAGGCGCCCTGACAATGACTGCGTGCAACAGCATGAAAGCCCCCGCCACAGCGGACGTTGCCGTGTCGCAAGCGGCGGTAGAAAACGCAAGCCAGGCAGACGGAACCGAATTCGCCCCGGCCGACATGCAGGCCGCCCGCGAAAAACTTGCGCTGGCCAAGAAGGCGCTGGCCGCCAGAGACTACAAGGCCGCAACCGACTACGCCAATCAGGCGCAGGCCGATGCCAAGCTGGCCCAGGCCAAAGCAGGCTCGGCCAAGGCCCAGACCATCTCGGCAACGCTGCAAGAAGACATCCGCGTATTGCGGGTGGAGCTTGACCGTGCCGCTGCCCAGTAAACCCATCCCAAGTCATCACCATGAAAAATATTCGTACCAACCTCGTGCTCGCCAGCGTTGTGCTGCTGATCAGCGCATGTGCCAGCAACCCCAAGTCAACCAGCCTGCTCGACCAGGTGCGCGTGGACTATGTGCAGGCCCAGAACAACCCCAAGATTGCGACCTATGCCGCGCTGGAAATGCAATCGGCGACCGAAGCCCTGGCCAAGGCCAATGCTGCGGCCAAGGAGCGCGAGAGCCTGGAGACTGTGGACAAACTGGCCTACCTCGCCAAGCAGAAGATCGCACTGGCCACAGAAGTCGCCAGCAAAAAATCGTCTGAATCCGACATCGCCAGTTCCGCCGCCATCCGCGACCAGGTGCGCCTGGACCAACGCACCCAGCAGGCCGATCAGGCGCGTGTAAGGGCTGAAGAGGCCGAGCGTTCCGCACAGGCCGCACGCGATGCTGCGGCGACTGCCACCCAGCAGAAGAACCTGGCGCAGGCCAACGAAGCGCAGGCGCAGCGGCAGGCTGCAGAAGCCAGCGCCAAGAACCTTCAGCTTGAGGCGCAACTGGCAGAACTCGCGGCGAAGAAGACCGAGCGCGGTCTGGTCATCACACTGGGTGACGTGTTGTTTGGCACCGACCTGGCACGCCTGAATGCCGACGGCACCCGCATGGCGCAGCGGCTGGCCACCGTTCTCCAGCAGAACCCACAACGCGTCGTACTGGTGGAAGGCTTTGCCGACAGCACAGGACAGACACGGCACAACCAGGAACTGTCAGAGCGCCGTGCCATGGCGGTGCGTGATGCGCTGCTGGACATGGGCGTGGCGCGTGAGCGCATCAGCCAGCGCGGCTATGGTGAGTCCTATCCCGTGGCGGCCAACGATACGGCTGCGAATCGCCAGTTGAACCGGCGCGTGGAGATCGTCCTCTCCGATGATCGCGGCTTGATCACGCCGCGATAAAGCGATCGGTACACGCGGCCTTCAGTACGGCATGGGGGTCCGTGCCAAACACATCAGCGGGCGCTTGATCCACGAGCCAGCGGCTCGGTTGTGCAAACCAGGCCGCCATTTCCTGCGGTCCGTGTATCGGGTTCAGGACCGCCAAAATGCGGTTGAGACCTGGCCGCAATGCCATCGTGGTGCGGTCAAACTGGAACAACGGAACCCACACCTTTGACTGCCAGTCAAAACTGATGAGCTCGCGTCGGACGATCCACCGTGCCAGCGTCTCGACATCTGCGCCGTGGCGGGACCGGTACATCGTGAAAACTTCCTGCGCCCGCGCCAGACCCCCCGTGTTTCTGTAGGCATCCAGCAGGGCCATGAACTGGCGATCCATCCGGTTTTCGTTCGCCAGTTGTTCGCTTGCGGGGCTCTTCTCAAGGGGTTGGCGCACGGTGTGTGCAAACTGCCTCGACGTACGGGTGTGAATAGCTGCGTTGTGCATGGTGCTTCCTGAGATAGACCCCTACGGTAAATCGGGCGATGGCGCTGGTCTGTGCGATTGCGAACCCACGGTGTCTGTGTTCCGGCGACCCCTATGTGGGGCAACGAACAGAGTTTTCGGGCCTCTGCGGAAATACTAAAGCCCGTACCGAAAACCTGCAGGAACCCACTATGAAAAGCAATGCAATCTCCCCCGGCTCCTGGAGCACCGCATCGTTTGGAGGCAGTCCGGACACCTCGCCCGTCGAGCTGTCGTCCCTGGGTGATCACCTGGGGCTGTGCAAGAACCCACGCGGTCACCTGTTTGCGTTGCGCTGCGCTGCCGAGACCCTGCGTGGTTTCATGCTTGCGCGGCTTGTCACGACCTCGGTGGTCATCGTATTGCTGATTGGCCTTGCGACGATGGTGGTGTAGCGTATGGTGCGATCCGCCGTGTCTGGACGGCTGCCCGCAGCGCCACAGGCCCTGTACGACATCCTGGATGTGAAACGCGGATCGGTGCAGCCGCCCATCCGTTCCGAAATTTTCGGGGTGGAGCGCTTTCGCCAGCATGGCCGCACCTTGGGGCAGACCCACCGCGCGGCCAGGATGTCCATCCGTGCGGCCACCTTCTTTCCCCGGCTCAAGAACAATATCCAGACGCTGCGCGAGGCCCACCATTACATCGGCGTGCAGGCCAGCACCGGCTATGACATCAGTCCCGCGGCCGAGTGGTTGCTGGACAATTTCCACACCATCGAAGCGCAGCTCAAAGAGATTCACGATGGCTTGCCGCGCAGTTTCTTCCGCAGCTTGCCCATGCTGCTGGACCCGCCGCTGGCGGGGCTGCCGCGCATCTATGGGGTCGCGTGGGCGTTCGTGGCCCACACGGATGGTGCGTTCGACGAGGAGCTGCTGGCGCAGTATCTGACTGCCTACCAGGAGGTGCGTGAACTCAAGCTCAATGAGGTCTGGGCACTGCCCACCACGCTGCGCGTGGTCCTGATTGAAAACCTGCGCCGTCTGGCCGAGCGCGTTGCCACCAACAAGGCTGCCCGTGAGCTTGCCAACCTGTGCTTTGACCGGATCGAAGACTACGATGGCGATGCACTCGATCATCTGTTGAACCTGATGACCCTGCGCGGGGTTGGCCCGGTATTTCTGGCCCAGATGGCACAACGCCTGCAGGACCGGCGTGCAACCGGAGAGGACACGAACCAGGCCTCCATCCAGGGCTGGCTGCGAAGTGTCCTACCCGATCTGGGCGCCCTGCAGACGCAACAGAGCGCGGAACAGGCACAAGACAATTTGAGTGTCAGCAACGCCGTCACGTCGCTGCGCGCCATCGGCGATGCCGATTGGTCCAGCATCATTGCCCGCACCAGTTCGCTGATGCAGTTGATGCTGACCTCGGAAGTGTTTGCCGCAGAGGATGACCCGACCCGGGACCAGACCCTGCACGCGATCGAGAAGCTCGCCAGGCGCAGTGGTCTCAGCGAGGTGTTCGTCGCGCAGTCGCTGCTGAATCTGATGCACACGGCATCCAGTCGTGAAGACGTGGCCGCCGTGGCGCACCACTGGCTTCGTGGCGCCGGTCAGAAGGCGCTGATGACGGTACTCGGTCTGCACCAGCGTCTGGGTTTCTTCTGGCAAGAGGGGGTGCGGCGCCTCGCGTTGCCGGCCTATCTGCTGACTCTGACGGGTGCCTTGTCCCTGCTGGTCTGGACCCTGATCCGCCACGGTGTCGAAGGCGGCGGCGCGGGTACGCCTGTCTGGCTGATGGCCCTCGGTGTTGTCGCAGCGGTCTTTCCCGCATCGGAAGCGGTCGTGGCCGTCATCAACCGGCTGATCAGCGAGTCCGCCCGTCCTGTCCATTTGCCGCGATTGGCCCTGGTCGACGGCATTCCCCCCGAACATCGGGTGGTGGTGGTGATCCCGGGCATGTTGACGGGTTCAGCCTCCGCCAGCGACCTGGCGCACCGTCTGGAGTTGCACTACCTCGCCAATCCTGAGCGCGACGCGCAGTTTGCGCTGCTGACCGATTGGGCGGACGCCGATACGCCGCAGGTTGAAGCCGACGCTGCCCTGCTGGACCAGGCGCAGCAGCACCTGCAGGACCTCAACCAGCGCTATCCACGCGGGCCCGACGATGCCAACACGGCGTTGCGCTTTATTCTGCTGCACCGCGAACGCACGTTCAGCCCCAGCGAACAGCGCTGGATCGGATGGGAGCGCAAACGCGGCAAGCTGGAGCAACTGGTATCGGCGCTGGCCACCGGCACCAGCCGCGCGTTTCTGGACCTGGGCATGCACTCCTGCCTGGCCACCAACGTGAAATACGTTGTGACGCTGGACAGCGACACGCAATTGCCGCCGGGCCGGCTGCGGGAGCTGGTGGGCATAGCGGCCCATCCGCACAACCAGCCGCGGCTTGATGCTGGCGGACGCTTTGTGGCCAGCGGCTACGGCATCCTGCAGCCCCGCATTGCGACACCGTTGCCGATGGCCACGGACGTCACGCCCTACCACTGGCTGTTTGCCGGGCAGTGCGGTATTGATCCCTACAGCGCGGCCAGTTCCGAGGTCTACCAGGACCTCTTTTCCGAAGGCACCTTCACCGGCAAGGGCCTGCTCCACGTGCAGGCGGTGCACGCCGTGCTGTCGGATCGTCTGCCCGTGGGCCAGATACTGAGCCATGACTTGCTGGAAGGGTCGGTCGCGCGTTGCGCGGCGGTGACCGACATCACGGTCATTGAAGACGCGCCTTTCCACG
>Ga0208636_100217_pt1 | contig 16394 bp, 15 predicted proteins | sample LakWasM103_HOW12_2_FD_183921 | JGI IMG/M metagenome (GOLD analysis project Ga0208636, IMG submission 183921) | Freshwater sediment methanotrophic microbial communities from Lake Washington under simulated oxygen tension - Sediment Metagenome... | ecosystem: Environmental > Aquatic > Freshwater >... | reverse complement strand
CACGGTCCTTCAGAAAGGCCAGTAGCGCCGGTCCCCTGTCACCGGCCACATCGACAAAGACGATATTGGTCTGGGCGGAGCGCACGGTGAGTCCGTCCATACCCTGCAAGCCGGTAGCCAGGCGCTGGGCCAGGGCGTGGTCGTCCGCGAGTCGCTCCACGTGGTGGTCCAGCGCATAAGCTGCTGCTGCTGCCAGCAAGCCAACCTGGCGCATGCCGCCGCCGGCCATCTTGCGCACGCGGTGGGCGCGGGCAATCAGCTCACGGCTACCGCACAGGGCGGAACCGATCGGCGCGCCCAGACCCTTGCTGAAGCACACCGACACACTATCAAACAGCCCGGTGATGCGCCGGGCGGCGTCCCACGCGGTCTCGCCACTCGCTTTGGACGCGACGGCGGCATTGAACAATCGCGCGCCGTCCAGATGCAGGGCCAGGCCCTTGTCGCGCGCCAGCGTCGCCATGCCTTGCAGGTAGTCCCAGGGCATGGGGTGGCCGTTCCAGGTGTTTTCCAGGCAGAGGAGCCGGGTGCGGGCAAAGTGGCAGTCGTCGGGCTTGATGGCGCCGGCCACATCGGCCAGCGCCATGCGTCCGCTGGCGTCCTGCGACAGCGGCTGCGGCTGCACGCTGCCCAACACGGCGGCGCCACCGCCTTCGTAGCGGTAGGTGTGGGCCAGTTGGCCGACGATGTACTCGTCCCCCCGGCCGCAATGGGCCAAGATGGCGCACAGGTTGCTCTGCGTACCGCTGGGCATGAACAGCGCGGCCTCGAAACCCAGGCGCTGCGCCAGACTGTCCTGTAGGGCGTTGACGGTGGGGTCGTCGCCAAACACGTCGTCGCCCAGCGCCGCGCCGAACATGGCGTCCCGCATGGCAGGCGTGGGCCGGGTCACGGTGTCGCTGCGCAGGTCGACCACCGTTCCAGCCACAAGCTTATCGGTCATATTGGCCTCCAGCCCTCGTATATATTGAACAAACAGCTACCATTTTCATAGCACCCCCAAAGTAGCTCAGCGCAGGAAATTCTGCAGCATGGCGTGGCCATGCTCGGTGAGGATGGATTCCGGGTGGAACTGCACGCCTTCCATGCGCACGGCATCCGGGAGGCCCTTGTGGCGCACGCCCATGATCTCTCCGTCATCGGTCCAGGCGGTGATCGCCAGTTCGGCCGGACAGGTGGCACGCTCAATCGCCAGCGAGTGGTAGCGGTTCACCGTGAACTGCTTGGGCAGGCCGGCAAACACGCCCTCCTGCGTCGTGGTGATGACGCTGGTCTTGCCGTGCATCAGCTGCTGCGCCCGGATGATCTTGCCGCCCAGCGCCGCACCAATGCTCTGGTGGCCCAGGCAGACGCCCAATATGGGCAGCTTGCCCATGAAGTGCTGGATGGCCGCCACGGAGATGCCCGCTTCCGCCGGCGAGCAGGGCCCGGGCGACACCACGAGACGATCGGGATTGCGCTGGGCAATGCCTTCGACCGTGATCTCGTCGTTACGGAACACCTCGACCTCGGCGCCCAGTTCACCAAAGTACTGGACGATGTTGTAGGTGAAGCTGTCGTAGTTATCGATCATGAGCAGTTTCATGCTGCAACTCCTTCGCGCAGCCGCGCAAATTCACGGTGCTCGTAGGCGATGAATATTTCCATCATGCTGCGGTAGAGAGCCTCGATGACGGCCGGCTCGCCGCCCTCGGCCACGGCGTGTGCGCGCACCCGGTCGACGATTGCCTGAATGCGGGCCTCGTCGCGGACGTGGTTGATGTCCTGCTTGATGCGGGCGGCCTGCGTCATGTAGCCGGCACGCTGCACCAGCAGCGGGACCAGCACGTCGTCCAGCGCGTCGACGTGAGCGCGTACGTCGGTCATCGTGGTGCACGGCTGCACCGCTTGTATTGCTTTCAGGTTCATTCCAGTCCCTCCTCAACCAGTTCGGCCGCGCGCAACAAGGCGCGTGCCTTGGCCTCGGTTTCCTTCCACTCCAGCTCGGGCACGCTGTCGGCCACGACGCCGGCGGCCGCCTGCACATACAGCGTCTGGTTCTTGATGATGCCGGTACGGATGGCGATGGCCACGTCCATGTCCCCGGCGTAGCTCAGGTAGCCGCAGGCGCCGCCGTAGATGCCGCGCTTGGTTGGCTCCAGCTGGTCGATCAGCTCCATGGCATGCACCTTGGGCGCGCCAGTCAGCGTGCCGGCCGGGAACGTGGCCTTCAACACATCCATGCTGGTCATGCCGTCCAGCAGCGTGCCCTCGACGTTGCTGACGATGTGCATGACGTGGCTGTAGCGCTCCACGCAGAAGGCGTCCGACACCTTGACGCTGCCGATCTTGGCAATGCGGCCGATGTCGTTGCGCGCCAGATCGATCAGCATCACATGCTCGGCGCGTTCCTTGGGGTCGTTGATCAGTTCCGCTTCAGCAGCCTTGTCGGCCTCGACGGTGGCGCCGCGCGGGCGGGTGCCAGCGAGAGGCCGGATCGTGACCTTGGTAGAGGTTGCATCGCCTGTCGTGACCTGCTCCTGCCTAACCAGAATTTCAGGCGACGCCCCAACCACGTGGAAATCCCCAAAGTGGTAGTAATACATGTACGGACTGGGGTTCAGCGAACGCAGCGCGCGGTACAGCGACAGCGGCGACTCGGTGTAGCGTTTCTTGATGCGTTGGCCGACCTGCACCTGCATGAAGTCGCCGCCGGCAATCAGCTCCTTGGCGCGCTCCACGGCGGCCAGGTAATCGGCCTTGGCAAAGTCGCGCTGGGCCGGGTGGCTGGTGGTCGGCTTGACGGCCGGAATGCTGACCGCCTGGGCCAGCCGCTCCTTGAGCTCACGCAGGCGGCGCTTGCCGCGGGAGTAGGCCTCGCTCTGCCCGGGGTCGGCGTAGACGATCAGGTACAGCTTGCCGGAGAGGTTGTCGATGACGGCCAATTCCTCACACTGCAGCAACAGGATGTCGGGGCAGCCCAGTTCGTCTGGCGGGCAACTGGCCTCCAACTTCTTCTCGATGTAGCGCACCGCGTCGTAGCCAAAGTAGCCCGCCAGGCCGCCGCAAAAACGCGGTAGCCCCGGGCGCAATGCCACCTTGAAGCGTTTCTGGTAGCTGGCGATGAAGTCCAGCGGATTGGCGGTGGACGTTTCCACGACCACGCCGTCGGTCACCACCTCGGTACGCGCGTCCTTGCCAAAGCCGCTGGCGCGCACCAGGGTGCGGGCCGGCAGACCGATGAAGCTGTATCGGCCAAATCGCTCACCACCGACAACGGATTCGAGCAGGAAGCTGTATTTGCCGCTGTCGGGGTCGGTGGTGGCCAAATCGCTGGGCACATGGGCCAGCTTCAGGTACAGGGACAATGGCGTTTCCAGGTCGGCAAAGGCCTGAGCCATCAGCGGGATGCGGTTGAAACCCTGGGCAGCCAGGGCTTGGAATTCGGATTCGGAGATCACGGGATGCGGTCCTCTCATTGCAGGGCGGCACCGGGCGCCGCCAACGCTCCACTGGTTGATATTGGGAGCCGGGAAAGACTGGGTGCGCGCAAGGTGTCGGAGTTGGGGGTCCGTGCCGCTTGGTCGCGCAGAACCCGTGGGGCACTGCGCAGGGTTCGCCCGAAAATCAGGCGTGTGACGCAGTCACGGATCCGGGCATGGCGGTCCATGTACGCCAGGGCCAGGCTCCCCGGTCGCTACAACCCGTAATAAAGATGTGGTGAACGAACATGCGCCCAGTGTATCAAACCAGACGCCGCGCCTGTTCTTGCCCCGGACAGGGTGCGGACTTAGCAAAAACCCTAAGATGTCACAAGATGTAAACGGCGCAGAATAGCCTCATTAAAACGAACGACTGTTCACTTTTTCAGACTGGACCCCTTCATGCGTATTTTCAAACCCCTGTTAACCGGAACCCTGGCCTTATTGCTGGGGGCCGCTTCCCTTGCCGCCACCATCGAGATTGCAGGCGTGAAGGTGGAAGACAACGCCACGGTGGCCGGCACCAAACTGCAGCTCAATGGCGCAGGCATCCGATACAAAGGGCCGTTCAAGGTCTATGTGGGCGAGCTGTACACCACCAAGAAAGTGACCTCTTGGGACGAATTGATTGCTGCCCCCGGCCCCAAGCGACTCTCCATGGTGATGACCCGGGAAATAGAGGCCGGTCCGTTTGGCAAGTTGCTGACACGCGGCATGGAAGACAACAATCCCAAATCGGAAATGTCCAAATTGGTCCCGGGTCTGATCCGCATGGGTGACATCTTTACCGTCCAGAAGGTTCTGGTGCCGGGCGACGTCATCCACATCGATTGGATTCCGGGCACTGGCATGGTCGTCACGGCCAAAGGCAAAGTGCAGGGCGATCCCTTCAAGGAACCCGAGTTCTTCAAGGCCCTGATGGGCATCTGGCTGGGCCCGCAGCCCGCCTACTGGAAGCTCAAGGACAACCTGCTGGGCGACATGTCCTGAGCCACCAATACCCAGGCAAAAAGACCTGCCGGCCCAGCGCCCGCAGGTCTTTTTTTGCCCGCATTTGGTGCATCGCAATCTGTCATGACAAGGCCTTGAATTCCCGTTAGAGTGGGCTCCGACACATTTGCTTACTCTTTCCTCCGGAAGGTCATCGCGATGAAGCTCAGTCTCAAACTCCCCCTGGCATTTGCGTTGGCACTGGGTCTGCTCTTTCTGGGCGCCCTGTTTGGCATTTCCCGATTGAACATTTCCCTGGACGTGTATGAAACCCAGGTGCTGGGCACCGTCGCGGCGCACAAGAAAGTCGCCCAGATTGACGCCAGATTTTCGACCGCCATCCAGGAATGGAAAAACGTGCTGCTGCGCGGAAAGGACCCGAAGGACCTGGACAAATACTGGGCTGCGCACCTCAAGGAAATGCAGGCAGTGCAGAACGGCCTGAAAGAGCTCGACAGCATGCCCATGGGCTCGGAAGCAAAGGCCACGCTGCAAAAACTCGACCGGGCCATCCCCGTCGTCGGTGAAGCCTACAAGAAAGCCCTGGAAGAGTTCAAGGCCGCCGGTTTTGACTCCGCGGCTGGCGACAAGGCGGCGCGCGGCAAAGACCGGGAGTCGGGTGCGTTGATGCAGGAGCTAAAAGAGAAACTGTCTAAAGCCGAGGTCGACACCTCCGCCGCCGCCACCAAAGACGCAGATCGCAGCACCACGCTGGCACTCGTCGTCATGGTGGTGGTAACCATCATCGGTATGACAGGCGCCATATGGCTCAGCCGCCAGATCGTAGCCTCGCTGGACCAGGCCGTGGATGTGGCCAAGGAGGTTGCCGGAGGCAATCTGTCGGTGCCCATCACCGTGAATGGCAAGGACGAATGCGCCATGATGATGCAGTCCCTGCACGACATGCAGGCCAACCTGTCCAGTCTGGTTATCAACGTGCGCCAGGGCTCTGAAGGTGTGGCCACGGCCAGTGCCGAAATTGCCCAGGGCAATAACGATCTGTCGGCCCGCACCGAGCAGCAGGCCAGCGCCCTGGAAGAAACCGCAGCCAGCATGGAAGAGCTGAGCTCAACCGTCAAGCAAAACGCCGACAGTGCCCGCCAGGCCAACCAGCTGGCACAAAACGCGTCGTCGGTGGCCGTGCAGGGCGGCAAGGTGGTGGACCAGGTGGTCGAAACCATGAAGGGCATTAACGAGTCGTCGCGCAAGATCTCCGACATCATCAGCGTCATCGACGGCATTGCGTTTCAGACCAATATCCTGGCGCTCAACGCCGCGGTGGAAGCGGCCCGCGCCGGCGAGCAGGGCCGGGGCTTTGCGGTGGTAGCCAGCGAGGTGCGGTCACTGGCCGGGCGCAGTGCCGAGGCGGCAAAAGAAATCAAGTCCCTGATCAACGCCAGCGTGGAGCGGGTCGAGCATGGCAGCGCTCTGGTGGACCAGGCGGGCACAACGATGACCGAAGTGGTGGACAGCATCAAGCGCGTAACCGACATCATGGGCGAGATCAGCGCTGCCAGCAACGAGCAGTCCATGGGCGTGGCGCAGGTGGGTGAGGCCGTGAGTCAGATGGACCAGGCCACGCAGCAGAACGCCGCACTGGTCGAAGAAATGGCGGCCGCTGCCAGCAGCCTCAAGGGCCAGGCGCAGGATCTGGTGCAGGTGGTGGCGGCCTTCAGGGTCGAAGGCGGCGGCAGCCCCGCAAACCTGCCAACGCGGGCGGCTGCACGCGCACCCATGGCCAGCAAACCTGCGCAAACGCTGCGAAAACCAGCCGCCACTGCACCCAAGCTGGCAAGCACCCCCACCAAACCGGCCAAACCCGCCACGGCGGCTACAGCCTTGCCCAAGCCCGTGACAACAACCAAGGCCAAACCGACCCCGGCCGGTGGTGATGACGACTGGGAAACGTTCTAAGAGCGTTCCCGCACCCAGTCCACCAGAGCGTGGGCTTCCAGCGGTTTGCTGTACAGGTAACCCTGGCCCTTGTCGCAGCCCAGCTCCGCCATGAGGCGGGCCTGGCCCTCGGTTTCAATGCCCTCGGCCACCGTGCCCAGACCCAGTGTCTGGGCCATGCGGATGGTGGCTTCGATCAGCACCCGGTGGTAGGCACTGGTTTGCGCCTGGCTGACAAACGAGCGGTCCACCTTGACAAAATTGACCGGCAACTCATGCAGGCACGACAGCGACGAATAGCCGGTGCCAAAGTCATCCAGCGAGAGCGCCACACCCAGCACCCGAATGGCGTGCAGAGTGCCCAGCACCGCTGCGTCCTGAGCGGCCAGACTTTCGGTCACTTCGAGCACCAACTGCTGGGCCGAAAGCCCATTGGTGCGCAGTGCGTCGCGCACATCGTCCACCAACCCCGGCTGGCGCAACTGGGCCCTTGAGAGGTTGACGGCCAGTGTCACGGGCGGCTCCATGCGTGACACAAAGGGCATGGCGGCAAACGTGTGGCAGGCCGTCTGCAAAACGAACTGCCCCAATGCGCCAATCAGCCCGCACGCCTCTGCGACTGGGATGAACTCCACCGGCGAGACCATGCCGCGCACAGGATGGCGCCAGCGCAGCAGCGCTTCCACCCCGGTGAACGCGCCGTTGGCCAGATTGACCAACGGCTGGTACACCACAAACAGCTCCTGCTGCTCCAGTGCCAGACGCAAGTCGTTTTCCAGCGCCACCGACGCCCGCACCTGCTGGCGCATGGAGGGCTCAAACATCACATAGCGGGCGCGCCCGGTGCGCTTGGCCTCGTACATCGCGATGTCGGCATCGCGCAGCACGCTATCGGCGTCGTCCGCCGCGTGGCTGCTGGTCACGATGCCAATGCTGGCCGATGACACCACCTTGTGGGCGCCAATGGTGTAGGGCAGGGACAGCACATCGATCAGGCGCCCGGCCACGATTTCGGAATCCAGGTCGCCGCGAATATTGTCCAGCAGCACGACAAATTCGTCGCCGCCAATGCGGGCTGCCACATGGGCAAAATCACTGCTCTTGATCAGGCTGTCGCCGGGACGCAGGCTCTCCTGCAAGCGGTCGGCAATCTCGCGCAGCAGGGCATCGCCCACACTGTGCCCCAGCGTGTCGTTGACCTGCTTGAAGCGGTCAAAGTCCATGAACAGCACGGCAAACTGGTAGCCCGGCTGCGCCCGCCCGCGCGCAATCGCCTGTTCAATGGCGTGCAGCAACACGCTGCGATTGGGCAACTGGGTCAGGCCATCGGTGCGGGCCGCCACCCGCAGCTCGTGCTCCATGGCTTTTTGCGCTTGCACGTCCAGCGCCACGCCCGCCATGCGCAGAGCCTGGCCGTCGGCCGCACGATCCACCACCGCGCCCACAAACATGATCCAGACCCAGCGCCCCGCGGCATGGCGGACGCGGATGGACATACGCAGCGCCACCTCCGAGCTTCGCATCTGCGCCATCACCGCGGCCAACCAGGGTTGCAGGTCGTCAGGATGGATCAGGGTATTCCAATCGCTGGCGGTCATGCCCATCTGCCCCTTTTGGTAGCCCATGGTCTCGCGCAGCCGGTCATTGCACTGCATGGCGCCGCTGGTCACGTCCCAGTGCCAGATTCCCAGGCCGGCGCCATCCACGGCCAGTGTCAGCAACTGCTGCTGCGCGCGCACATCGGTCAGATCGGTTGCCACCAGCACCCAGCCCGACAGAACACCGGCATCGTCGTGCATGGGTTGCAGGTCCACCAGCGCCCAGCGGGGCTCGCCGGTGGTCGCACGGATGGAGATTTCGCGCTTCAATCCGCGCCCTTGCGACACGGCCTCCTGAAACTGGCTGAACGCTGCCGGGTCAGCGCTACCGCGCGCCAGCAACACGCCAAAAATCTGGCCCACCGACTCTTGCGCTGTAAACCCGGTGCTGGCGACAAATGCCTGGTTGACCCATACCACCTTGCGGTCGGCATCGGCCAACAGCACAGGGTTGGAACTGCGCTCGGCAACCATGGCCAGGCGCTGCAGGCGCAGGGCCAGGTTGTCCTGCGATTCGGCCGGCAAAGGGGCGTTGTGGTCGGGCATGGTGAAGACTGGGTTTCACACGCCGACCGGGTTGTGCCGCTAGGCGGCCAGCGCCCCACGCATGGCGTCGATGACGCCCTTGTAGTCCGGCTTGCCAAAGATGGCGCTGCCGGCGACAAAGGTGTCGGCCCCGGCATCGGCCACGCGGCGGATGTTGTCGACCTTGATGCCGCCATCCACCTCCAGACGGATGTCCTTGCCACTGGCGGTGATGCGGCGGCGCACGTCTTCAATTTTGCGCAGCGCCGAGTCGATGAAGCTCTGGCCGCCAAAACCGGGGTTGACGCTCATGATCAGCACCAGGTCAATGTCGTCGATGACCCAGTCCAGCACGTCCAGCGGCTCGGCCGGGTTGAACACCAGCCCGGCCTTGACGCCCTTGGACTTGATGGCCTGGATGCTGCGGTGCACGTGGCCCGATGCATCCGGGTGGAAGCTGATGTAGTCGGCCCCGGCCTCGGCAAACAGGGCGGCCAGCGCATCCACCGGCGAGATCATCAGGTGCACGTCGATGGGCACGGCCACACCGGCGGCGGTCCTGGCGTGCGGCTTCACGGCCTGGCAAATCATCGGGCCAAAGGTCAGGTTGGGGACGTAGTGGTTGTCCATGACGTCAAAATGGATCCAGTCGGAACCCGCGGCGATGACGTTTTTGACCTCTTCGCCCAGGCGGGCAAAGTCGGCAGAGAGGATGGAGGGGGCGATTCGAAAGCTCATCCGCGGAGTTTAATCCGTTGATGGCCGCGCGCCCAGGCCCGTCCAGCAAGAACGGATAGCATTGCGCCTATGCCCAAGTACCAAATCTCTGTTGAAGTATTACCGCAATTCCTGCCCGAGCAGTCCACGCCGGACGAGGACCTGTATGTGTTCGCCTACACCATCACCATCACCAATACCGGCGAAGTCCCGGCCCAGGTGATATCGCGCACCTGGAATGTCAACGATGCCAACGGCCACACCGAAAAGGTCAAGGGCCTGGGCGTGGTCGGCCAGCAGCCGTTGCTCAAACCCGGCCAGGCCTTCGAGTACACCAGCGGCACCCGCTTGCGCACGCCCACCGGCACCATGCACGGCAGCTTTTTCTGCGTCGCCGAAGATGGCGAGAAGTTCGATGCCGATGTGCCCATGTTTGTGCTCGACGCGCTGAGCGGCGACACCGGCGTGGGCGGGTCGCGTACCCTGCACTGATGGCGCCCACCGCATCCCGCCCCGCTTCGCCACAACCGCCCCGTCCCGACACGCTGGCGGCCCTGCTGAAAGCCATGAACCCGGACGCGGACGCGGTGCACCGCCACCTGTGGCTGATCGCCCTGTTCGACTGGATTCGCGGCCTGGGCCCCGCCACCGAGTACGCCCCGGCGCGCGTGGCAGCCTTGCTGGATGCCGTGGAGGCCAGCCCCGAGACCACCGTGCGCCTGCAGGTCTGGTGGCGCACACTGATTGATTCGGTGGATGGCACGACGCTGCTGTCCGACTACGGCTTTGCATCCCGCAACGCCTTTGTCACCGAACTGATTGAGCGACTGCACTACAAGCTGCTGCCCACATCGCCCGAGACATCGGATGCGTCGGAGCTTTTTGCGCTGGTCCTGCCCAGCGAGTCCGATGCGCAGTGGCTGGCGGCACTGCCCGGCCCCACGCTGGAGCGCCTGGTACGCCTGCTCAGCGCACCGGCCAGCGGCGCCGACGTATCGACCGCCCCCGCACTGACCTACTGGCAAAACACCGTGCTGGAGGCCATCACCTTTTGCACCGCCCAGGTGCGCGCCGCCGGGTTTTCGCCCGAGATACGCCTGCGCATGAGTACCCCGGCGCTGGAGACCAGCCCCTTCCACACCCTGGCCTCGGACTTCGACGCCGTGCGCGACGCCTGGCTGGCACAGCAGGCTGGCCAGGAGACGCCCGACGACGTGGCGCGCGCCGTGCAGCACTTTCGCGCCCAGCTCGATGCCTGCCGCCTTGCGGCTGCGTCGGTCTACACCCATCTGGACGCACATGGCATTTCGGTGGACCTCGTGTTCCGCTTGCGCCAATTGCGCGAGCGGGTGCTGCGCATCCGCGCCCTGCTGGACTGTTTGCTGGGCGAGCCCGCGCATCTGCATACGGCGCAACTTTTCTCGCACCTGGCCAGCGTCAGCCAAGACCAGCGCAGCGTGCTCGCGCTGTTTTCGAACAGCACGTCTCTGCTGGCCGCCAAGGTGGCCGAACGCAGCTCGGAGACGGGCGAACACTACATCACCCGCACGCGCAGCGAATACCGCACCATGCTGGGCCAGGCCGCGGGCGGCGGCGCCCTGACCGCCGTCACCACTTTCCTCAAATTCGCCGTCATGGCGCTGGGCCTGTCGGCGTTCTGGTACGGCTTCTGGTCGGGGGTGGTCTACGCCGCCAGCTTCGTCGTCATCCAGCTGCTGCACTTCACGCTGGCCACCAAGCAGCCGGCGATGACCGCGCCCGCCATGGCCGCCAAGCTCAAGGACTTTTCCGACGCCAGTGCGCTGAAGGATTTCGTCGACGAGGTCACCCACCTGGTGCGCTCACAGGTGGCAGCGGTGTTGGGCAATGTGGCGGTGGTGTTTCCGGCCGCGGTGCTGCTGTCGGTGGTCATTCACCTGCTGAGCGGCAGGCCGATGATTGACGCGAAAGAAGCTGCGTACGTGTTCCACTCCCTGACCCTGCTGGGGCCCTCGCTGCTGTTTGCGGCCTTTACCGGCGTGCTGCTGTTTGCGTCCAGCATCCTCGCCGGTTGGACCGAAAACTGGTTTGTGCTGCACCGGCTGGACTCGGCCATCCGCTATAACCCCGCGGTGACCCGGCGCCTGGGCACGGCGCGGGCTGACCGCTGGGCACACTTCATGCGCCACAACATATCCGGCTTTGCGTCGAATATTTCACTGGGCTTCATGCTGGGCCTGCTGCCCGCCATCTTCGGCTTCCTCGGCCTGGGGCTGGAGGTGCGCCACGTCACGCTGTCGGCCGGACAATTGGGCGCGGCCTGCGCCAGCCTGGGGTGGGAGGTGCTGCGCAGCCCGGCCCTGTGGTGGGCCATGGCCAGCGTGCCCTTCATCGGCGCGCTGAACCTGGGTGTCAGCTTCTACCTGGCCTTTAACGTTGCCTTGCGGGCCCACAGCGTGTCGGGCCTGGGGCGCGTGCGGATCCGCCGCGCCGTGCTGGAGCGCCTGCGCCAGGAGCCCATGAGCTTCTTCTGGCCAGCCCGGGACGAACCCTGATGGGCGAATTCGAACTCATCCAGCGCTACTTCACCCGCCCTACACCGAAGGCAGTGCTGGGTGTGGGTGACGACTGCGCGCTGCTGCAGATGGCGCCCGGCATGCAACTGGCCGTCTCCAGTGACATGCTGGTCGAGGGGCGACACTTTTTTGCCGACACCGACCCGCACCGCCTGGGCCACAAGGCGCTGGCGGTGAACCTCAGCGACCTGGCCGCGTGCGGGGCGCGCCCACTGGCCTTCACGCTGGCGCTGGCACTGCCCACGGCCGACCCGGCGTGGCTGGAGCCATTCTCCCAAGGCCTGCTGGCCCTGGCCGACGCCCACGGTTGCGAGTTGATCGGCGGCGACACCACGCAGGGGCCGCTGAACATCTGCATCACGGTAATGGGTGAAGTGCCAACGGGTGCGGCCCGGCGCCCGGGCCAGCCCGCCACGCAAGCGCTGCTACGCGGGGGCGCACAGCCCGGCGACGACCTGTACGTCAGCGGCACGCTGGGCGACGCCCGCCTGGCGCTGGAAGCGCTGCAGGGCCACATCCAGCTGCCCGACGCGGTGCTGCACGCCGCACGCCAGCGCCTGGAGCAGCCCACGCCACGCGTGGCCCTGGGGCTGGCGCTGCGCGGCGTGGCCAGTGCGGCCGCCGACATCAGCGACGGACTGCTGGGTGACCTGGGCCACATCCTGCAACGCTCCGCCGTGGGGGCCACGCTGGACACCTCGATTGCTATGCATTTGCTAGCGGCACAGGCATATTTCACGAGGGCTAGCGCCCAGTCTGATCACATGCTTTCGCCGCAGATGGTCTTGCAGTGCGTGCTGGCCGGGGGCGATGACTACGAGCTGGTCTTCACCGCGCCGCCCGCGCAGCGCGCTGCCGTGCAGGCGGCCAGCGGGGCCAGCGACACACCGGTCACCCGCATCGGGCAGATCGACGCCGCGCCCGGTCTGCGCCTGGTCGATGGCCACGGCGCGCCGGTCGCCAACACCTTCACATCCTTCGACCATTTCAAGCCATGAGCCGACTGGGCCTGACCCGCGACAAGATCTACAAGACCGTGGCCCGCCAGCTGCACGGCGTCGTGCCCTGCTGGGTCTGCGGCCAGCCGGTGGCCCCGGCCGACGCCACGCTGGAACACATCCGGCCCCTGAGCGAAGGCGGCAACAGCCACCTGGAGAACCTGGCGATCAGCCACGCGCTGTGCAACCAGCAGCGCGGCCGATAATGCGGGCAACCCCACTGACCACTTTGGAGCCCACACATGAGCCAAACCGACGCCACCTTCCACATCGGCCGCACCGTGGACGCGCCGCTGGACGTGGTGTGGAAGGCCTACACCGAGCAGGAGCCGCTGATGGCGTGGTTTGGGCCCAGCGGTTTCTCCATGCCGTTCAGCCGCTTCGACCTGCGCCCGGGTGGTGAATTCCACTACTGCCTGCGCACGCCCACCGGCTTCGAGATGTGGGGCAAGTGGACCTTTGTTGACATTGTTCCGCCCCACACCCTGTCGATGATCGTGGCCTTTTCGGACGCCAACGGCGGACTGACCCGCCACCCGATGTCGCCCGCCTGGCCGCTGCAAACCCTGTCCAGCACCACCTTTACCGCCGAGGGCGACGACAAGACCCACATCCACATTGCGTGGTCGCCTTACCAGTCCACCGAGGACGAGATCGCCGCCTTTCGCGCCGGCCATGCCAGCATGGCCCAGGGCTGCAATGGCAGCTTCGCGCAACTGGACGCCTACCTGGCGCAACTTCCCCGCCCATAACCACGTCCATGCTTGAAGCCCCCGTCGACCCCTACAGCGCTCCGGTGACCGTCTTCCCACAAGATTCCGGCCAGCCCGCACCGGTGGCGCGCCCCAGCGTGCGATTCATGCTGTCGCACCCGGCGCACTGGATCGCTCTGGGCTTTGGCTCCGGCCTGTCGCGCATTGCGCCCGGCACGTCGGGCACGCTGTGGGCCTGGATCGCCTTCATTGCGCTGTCCCCGTGGATGAACGACACCCGCTGGGCCGTGCTGATCGGCCTGGCACTGCCCGTGGGCTGGTGGGCCTGCAGCGTCACCGCGCGCAACATGGCCGTGCTCGACCCGGGCAGCATCGTCTGGGACGAAGTCGTGGCCTTCTGGCTGGTGCTGTGGCTGGTGATGCCCACTGGTCTGGTGGGGCAGGTGATGGCGTTTGGCCTGTTCCGGTTTTTTGATGCGGTCAAACCCGGGCCGGTGGGCTGGGCCGATGCGCTGTACCACCACCTGGAGCCGGCCAGCGACCCTGCCGCCTGGCGCAAGGCCGGCTTTGGCATCATGCTCGATGACCTGGTGGCGGCCGGCTGCACGGTGCTGGTGGTGGCAGCCTGGAGATTTGCGATATGAATCCGGCCGACCCCGATTTGCTATCAAATACAGAGCGTACTATCCATATTTCACGAGCGCTGGTGGCCAATTTGCTCAATGACGTTGGCTGGAAACTGGCCACCGCCGAGAGCTGCACCGGTGGTCTGATTGCGGCCCGCTGCACCGACCTGGCCGGCTCCAGCGACTGGTTTGAGCGCGGCTTCGTGACCTATTCCAACGCCGCCAAGACCGAGATGCTGGGCGTGGACGCCGCATTGATTGAACAGCATGGCGCCGTCAGCGAGCCGGTGGTGCGCGCCATGGCGCAAGGCGCGCTCAATTACGCGCAGGCCCAGGTGGCCGTGGCCGTTACCGGCGTGGCCGGGCCCAGCGGTGGCAGCGCCGCCAAGCCGGTGGGCACGGTGTGGCTGGGCTGGGCCACACCCGCTGGCGTGGTCAGCGAGGTGCAGCACTTTACCGGCGACCGCACCCAGGTGCGCGAGGCCACGGTGGCCCATGCGCTGCAACGGCTGGCCAGCCTGCTGCAATCGCAAAGCGTCAAGCCCGAATGAAATCCTTGAGCCTGCGCCGGGGCGCCGGCTCCACGGCTGGCGCATAGCCGACCCGCGCCCACATCTGCACCGTGGCACCCGGCGTGGCGGTGGCACCCGTCAGCGCGTGGATGTCCGCGTAAGGCTGCTTCTGCTCGGCATACTCCTGCAGCGCCTGCGACAGGGGCTGCATGGCCAGGCCCAGGGCGGTAGCGGCCAGTTGCACCCGCACATAGGCACGGCCCGCGTTCACTTGCGTGGCGCGGTCGTTGCCAGGCGTCACCATCCACAGAAACCCGGGAGTGGACGCCAGCATGGCGTCAAAGTCCTTGATCTGGCTGGTGGTGGCGTAGTCATCCGGCTTGGGAGCTCGCGTCCGGTCAAACAGGCCCAGGCGCTCCATCGCCACGACCATGGGCGATGTCAGCGACAGGCCGTCCCGGTGAGTGGCGATTTCAGAGGCGCCGACACGCAGCACCTCAAACGACTCCAGGATGGTGCGCGGCACGGTCAGTTCGATGCGCCAGGCCTCGCGCGCGATGTGCCGGTGTGCATCCAGGGCGGCTGCGGTTTCCAGTCCGGCAAAGCCCACGCGCACCGGCGCGGCGCCGGCAGGGCTTGCCGCGTTGGTCATGGCAGCCCAGGCCGACGCGGGTACGGCCCGGCCGATGTCGTAGCGGCTGCGGTTGGTGTGGCGCTGCAGGATGTGGGCGAACAGCGGGTCTTTTTGCACCGCGGCATCGGGCACCAGACGCACTGTGGCCACCGGTCGGGCGTCCAGCACGGTCGGGCCGAACGCACCCTGGGGGAACAGCGTGGTCTCGGCACGCAGCCCGCGCTCGCGCGCCGCCATGTCGAGCAACTCCAGAAACGTGCCGTGGCTCATCATGATCTGGCGCGACAGCGGGTCGGTCTGCGGCAACAAACGCTTCAGGTCGCAGTACAGCGTGATCTGGTTGGGCGTGCCCAGGTCCGCCACCCAGGACTGCAGGTTGTGCGAGTGCGGCGCCAGGATGGCGTGGCTCAGCAGCCAAAGGCGCACATCCGGGTTGCTGGCCACTGCGGCATCCGGGCCGCGCCAGGCTTCAATCGCCTCGCCGGGCATGCCCTGGCTGCAGGCCGACAAGCCGGTGATTACGGCCGTAGTGGCGGTTGCGGCGGCCACGGTGGAAACCGCTCCGCCACCGACGATGCGGATGAACTGGCGGCGTTGCAACGGGATGCCGGTTGACAGGGTGGGGGATGGTGTCACGTTCGATCTCCTAGGTTTGTCCAGATTGCTGCACCACGGCCGCATGGGCGTGCACAGCGGCTGCGTGGTGGGCCGTTGCCGCTGCAGTGAACCCCAGATCGGCCAACGCCGTCTGTGCGGCAAGGCCCAGGGGCGTGTGCGGCTCCGGGCCGATCAGTGCAGTGAGTTTGTCGTTGGCCAGGGCGTGCGGTGTCTGCCACAGGTAGCGCATTTCCAGCAGGGCCGCCCAGGTGGGAACAAACAGCGAGCCAATCCGGATGATGGCCCAGGGCAAGCTCCCGAGTTTCAGTGCAGCGCCACGCTGCACCCATCCCTGGGCGCGGGCCACCGGTGTCAGCACATCCAGCCAGCGCTGACCGGTGATGCGGTGGCCGGCAAAGTGCAACACGTCAAACGGCTGCAATGCCGCACGCCGCTGCGCCACCGCGACAAAAGTGCGGCCCAAATCGGGCAAGTAGGCCCAGGCCCGTGACACGTCCGGTGTGCCGGGATAGGTGAACACGCCCTTGCGGATGTCCTTGACCATCGCGGTGTCG
>Ga0208636_100209_pt1 | contig 16729 bp, 16 predicted proteins | sample LakWasM103_HOW12_2_FD_183921 | JGI IMG/M metagenome (GOLD analysis project Ga0208636, IMG submission 183921) | Freshwater sediment methanotrophic microbial communities from Lake Washington under simulated oxygen tension - Sediment Metagenome... | ecosystem: Environmental > Aquatic > Freshwater >... | reverse complement strand
CCGCCTGAAGAATGCGCTGGGGCTCGACGCCCTCTCCCCCATCCACCGCATTGACCGCGACACCGCCGGGCTGGTGCTGTTCTCCAAGCAGGTGGCCAGCCGCGGCGCCTACCAGGAGCTGTTTCGCACGCGCCAGGTGGACAAGACCTATGAATGCATCGCGCCGTGGAACGCCGACCTGCCGTGGCCTGTCACGCGGCACAGCCGCATAGCTCCAGCCGCGCACTTCATGCAGCAGACCGAGGTGGATGGCATGCCCAATGCACTGACCCACATCACACCCGTTGAGGTGCAGGGCCCGCTGGCGCGCTACGCGTTGAAACCCGTCACCGGTCAGCGCCACCAGCTACGCGTGCACATGGCTGCGCTGGGCCTGCCCATCGTCAATGACGGCATCTACCCCGTGCTGACGCCCGAGGGAAGTGCCGACTACAGCCAGCCCTTGCAGTTGCTGGCAAAAACCATTGCATTCACCGATCCCATCGATGGCACGCCTCGCGTTTTTGAGAGCGCACAAAAACTGAAAGGGCTAGCAGCAGTTTCATAGAAACCGCACGCCAGCCCTCGTCAAACATCAGTAAAGTGCTACATAAAATATAGCACTCTGGTTCTGTGGATTACGCCCAGAGAACCTTGCCCTTGCCGCTGTACCACTCCTCTACCTTGACACTGACGTTGTCTTCAATGCGCGCGCGGCGGATCTTCATGGTGGGTGTCAGGAAGCCGTTCTCAATCGTCCACGGCTCCTTGGCAACGACGATCATCTGCAGCTTCTCGTGGTTGACCAGTTCGGCGTTGACATCCGTGAGCAACTGCGTGAGCTGGGCTTCAACTTCCTTGCGGAAAGCCGGGTCCTTCTGCTTGGGCCGCACATCCTCGGCCAGCACCACCATGGCGTAGGCGGCTGGCTGCCCCAGGCCGGAAACCATGCTCATCTCGATCAGCGGATGGGCGTTGAGGCTGTTCTCGATCGGTGCGGGCGCCACGTACTCGCCCTTGGAGGTCTTGAACAGCTCCTTGACACGGCCGGTGATCTTCAGCAGGCCATCGGCGCGGCGCTCGCCACGGTCGCCGGTGCGGAAGAAGCCATCGGCGGTAAACACCTCGGCATCCAGGTCCGGACGCTTGTAGTAGCCCACCAGCTGGCCGGGTGACTTGATGAGGATTTCGCCCTCCTCGCTGATCTTCACCTCCACGCCTGGGAGGGGCACGCCCACGCAACCGGGCAGGTTGATCTCGGGCGTGGAGTTGTGTGAATAGGCAAAGTCTTCCGACATCGCATAGCCTTCAATCATGTTGAGACCCAGGCGGCGATACCAGGAGATCAGCTCGGCGGGAATGGGTGCCGAGCCGCTGCCGGCCAGCAAGGCCTGGTCCAGGCCCAGGTTCTTCAGCACCTTGCGCTTGACGATGCCGCTCAGGATTGGAATGCTCAACAAACGGTTGAGCTTCTTGGGTGGCATCTTGGCAAACACGCCCTGCTGGAACTTCAGCCACAGCCGCGGCACGGAAATGAAGGTTGTGGGCCGCGCACGGTTCAAATCTGCCACAAAGGTGTCCAGGCTTTCGGCAAAGTAGACGTGGGTCTTGCCGTCAATCATGGACATGCACTCCACCCACGCACGCTCGAACACGTGGGCCAAGGGCAGATAGGACAGGATGCGGTTGTCATCAATGTCGCCAATGCGGGACTTGATGTCCTTGGCGATATTTTCAGCCACCTTGGTGATGCGCTCAAAGCTGTGCATCACGCCTTTGGGTGTACCCGTGGAGCCGGAGGTGTACAGCAAAATGGCAATGTCCTTGCCATCGCGAGCAACACGCCCCGTCAATGGTTTGGTGCGGGCCACGATGGCGTCCCATTGCTCGTAGCTGTTCTTGGGTGCCAAAGGGAAAGAAATGCAGGGCAAGGTGGATGGCACGCCGGGCTTTTGTGCCGCCCAGGTGTCGAGCTTGCCAACGAACAACAGGCTGGCACCGCTGTGCTCCAGAACGTAACCAATGGTCTCCGCCGTCTCGGTGGGGAAGATCGCCACGGTGGTGCAGCCCGCCATCCAGATCGCCAGTTCGGCCATGAAGAAGTGCGCACAGTTCTTGGACAGAATGGCGACCCGCGCGCCCGGCTCCAGACCCTGTGCCTTGAGGTGCGCAGCCATGCTGCGGGATTGCTCCAAAGTCTTGCGCCATGTGTAATCAATCACCTGGCCGCCACCAATGGGTTGGGTCAGATAGACCCTGTCAGCCAGTTTGGCCTCGTGGTCATAAACATAGTCCAGAATCAGTTTAGGTTTGGCCAACGGAGCTCTCCTTGAAAAAGAATGGATGAGAATACCCCAACCAAACGCGCCCGACACGGGGAAAAGCCCCTAGAAAAAAGGTCCCCAAAGGCGAAAAACCTGCTGTAAACGGTATATTTCGGGCTCCGCAGTCTCCTTTGGGACATTGCCCCCTCCCCCTACCCTCCCTGAACGGTTTTCTTTGAGCCCAGAATATTTGGCGGACCTGTCGCTTGCGGCGTTTGAAAAAGTGGTCGGCGCCACGCCCGGCTTTCGGCCCCGCCCCGGCCAGCACGAGATGGCCGCCTGCGTGGCCTCCACACTGGCCCGCGCCGACGTGGGCGAGCACCCCACGCCCACCAAGGCCATTGCCGTCATCCAGGCCGGCACCGGCGTCGGCAAATCCGCCGCCTATTCCTCCACGGCCATTGCCCTGGCGCTGGAGCGCAAGACCCGCGTGCTGATCTCCACCGCCACCGTGGCGCTGCAGGAGCAGCTGATGACCAAGGACCTGCCCGCGCTGGCCCTGACCATGGACAAGCCCTTTGTGTTTGCGCTGGCCAAGGGCCGCGGACGCTACGTGTGCAAGCTCAAGCTGGAGCGCCTGGTGGGCAGCGGCGGCGCGCCCGAGGATTTGTTTGACGCCGATGACGATGCACCCAAGCCGGCCAAGTTTGGCTCGGTGCTGTCGCAGGAAGAGGCCGAAGAGCGCCGCGTCCACCTGTACGAATCCATGGCCACGCTGCTGGCCACCAGCCAATGGGACGGCGACCGCGACACGCTGGCCGAGGCACCCGACCCGCGCGACTGGTCAGGCGTGGCCGCCGAACGCCACACCTGCACCGTGCGGCATTGCCCGCGCTTTAGGGACTGCAGCTACTACGAGGCCCGCACCCGCCTGGCCGAGGCCAACGTCATCGTCGCCAACCACGACCTGGTGCTGGCCTCGCTGGGCATGAAGACCCTGCCTGACCTCGACAGCTGTCTGGTCATCTTCGACGAGGGCCACCACCTGCCCGCCGTGGCGCTGGACCAGTTCTCCAGCGCCATGGATTTGAGCAATTTGCGCTGGCTGGACAAGCTGCCCAAAATCGTCAACGAGGTCAGCAGCGCCCTGCACCTGCACGCGGGCGAAGACGTGGCCACGGTCACCAGCCAGCTCAAACAGGCACTCACCCAGCTGGCGCGCATGGCCATGGACCTGGTGTGGGAGCAGACTGGCAAGAACCCGGACGGCGGCGGCCAGGACGGCACGCTGCGCTTTGCCCACGGCGTGCTGCCCGAGGCGCTGACCGAACCCGTGACGCAAATTCACGCGCAAGCCAACGGCCTTTCCAAGGCGCTGGAAGCCCTGGGCCTGGAGGTGAAAGCCGTGGCCAAGGAAGACCCCAGCCAGGCCACGCTGTGCGCCCAGTTATACGCCAAGCTCGGCGCGCTGGCGCCGCGCCTGGGCAGTGTGGTGTCCACCGCCAGCCTGCTGCTGGAACACGGACCGCAGCCGCTGGCCAAATGGCTGCAGGCCGAAAGCGAACACGGCTACCTGACCATGACCGCCCACGCCTGCCCCATCGTGCCCGGCGACCTGCTGCGCCAGTTCCTGTGGAGCCAGGTGCGTGGTGCCGTGGTCACATCCGCATCGCTGACCAGCTGTGGCAGCTTTGACTACTTTTTGCACGAGGCCGGCCTCATCAACAACCCGAACGTGCAGGCGCTGGAAGTCGCCAGCCCGTTTGACTACGCCAAACAGGGTGTACTCACCGTGGTGCACACCCGGGCCGACCCCAAGCAGGCCGATGCCTACACCCGCGAGATGGTGGCCGAGCTGATGAAAGATCTGGAAAACGTGCAGCGCGGCGCTCTGGTGCTGTTCACATCCCGCGCGCAAATGCGGGTGGCCACCGAGGCGCTGCCGGGCCACCTGCTGGACATGGTGCTGGTGCAGGGCACGCAATCGCGCGCGCGCTTGCTGGGCAGCCACATGGCACGCGTGGAGGCCGGCTTTCCATCGGTGATCTTTGGCATGCAGTCGTTTGGCGAAGGGCTGGACCTGCCCGGCCCGCTGTGCGAAACCGTGTTCATCACCAAGCTGCCGTTCGCGCCACCGTCTGAACCGGTGGACGAGGCCCGCGCCGAGTGGCTGCGCAGTGTGGGACGCGACCCGTTCAACGAACTGGTGATCCCCGCCACCGGCATCAAGCTGCTGCAGTGGACCGGCCGCGCCATTCGCACCGAGGACGACCACGCGGCCGTCATTTGCTATGACAAACGTTTGGTGCTGCAGAGTTATGGGAAGAGGATGCTGGCGGGGCTGCCGCCGTATCGGCTGGAGCAGCGCAAGACTGGCGCCCACTGACGCGTTGAGCCAACGCGCCTATCGATAGTCTGCGTTGCGAAATCGCAAAACGTCGCAGGCCAAACGGACTACGCTGCCCATCAGACCGTGTGCGGTGCGGAGCCAACGGTCTTTTGAACTCCCCGCAACCACTTCACAGATGGAGGTAAATCATGAGCAACTTGAGTCTATTTGAACCACGCCTGTTCAAGCCAGTATTGGGCGATCCACTGGATGCCATGTTCAACCGTTTCATCGCGCCATTGAGGAGCGAATGGGAAAACGGTGCGCTCGATATGCGACTGGACGTCACCGAAGTCGATGGAAAGTATGAGGTGTGCGCCGACATACCCGGCTTCAAGAAAGATGACATCAACGTGCGAATCGACGGCAACATCGTCCAGATTGACGCTGCATCCAAGAAGCAGAAAGAGACCAAGGGCGAAGGTGGCAAGGTGCTGCGCAGCGAACGCTGGGAAGGCGCTGTATCACGCACATTCTCACTCTCACAAGACGTGGATGAGACCAAGGCCACGGCGAAGTATGAAGACGGCGTCCTGACACTGCAGTTGCCCAAGAAGGCCACCACCACTTCCAAACGATTGCAGATCCAGTAGACGCATGGCCAAAGCCGCACGGAGCGCCAGAGCGTCATCCACCGTATTCGCGGATCACGCGGTAGCGTTGACCGCTGTCGCCCGTTGAAACCGCGAGTACATACCGTCCCACCCACCACTCAATAGGCGCAACGATCGTGGGCGGCGTTGCGCCCTGTGCGTGGCGCGCGAGCGTCACATGCGGCAGATACGGTCTGGGGTCCGGCGCACAGCCCACCTGTTGCAGACGGTTTCCAAGCTGCTCCCATAACGCACGCAACTGCACGGGCACGTCCCCCGCACACAGCACCGCCAGTCCGCGCTGCCAGACTGCAGGTTGATCCAGAACCAGTCGAAATGGCACGAACGGTACCAGCGCCTGGTGTGCAATCTCTTCGCATCGGGTTTCATCCACGCAGCCTATGAAGTGCAGGGTGACATGCCAATCCGTGGTTGCATAGCGCGCGGCCTGCGGGGGCCACGTCCATCGATTCACATGGTCAAGCAGTTGGCGCTGAACCACGGCTTGCGGCCAGAGCGCAAGAAAGAGACGCCCCGACCGGGGAGCGGGAAGTTGGTGAGGAGTCATGCCTGTGTCTTGGGATAGACCATCAGTCAAAGCAGAATTGGCCTAAAGCCCTCGTGAAATATACACTTAACGCTATCACAACTGTAGCAATTTGCGAAACGACGGACATTCCATGTGACTGGGTGCGGGACAGTTGACCGCGTGGCGCAGGCCGTTGCTCATGGCTTGCAGCCGCTTGATCAGGGCATCGACCTGATCGGCTTTGGCCGCCAACATCTTGCGGTCAATGTTGGGCCGCCCATCCGCCGAAAACATCTGCGCGATCTCGTCCAGTGAAAAGCCGGCCGTCTGCCCCAATGCGATGAGGGCGAGCTGCTCCAGCACTCCGGGGGCGAAGGTGCGGCGCAACCCCTGCCGCCCCACCGAGGCGATCAGCCCTTTCTCTTCGTAGTAGCGCAGCTTTGAGGCCGGCATGCCGGAGCGCTTGGCGACTTCTGCAATGTCCATATGGAAAAAATGCCTTGACTTCAAGTTGACTTGAATTCGTATATTGCCCTCACCGAATCAACCCGTCAACTGAAAGGACGATCCATGACTCCCATAGATGAAGGTCTTTTGCGCTCAGCTGCCATCGGCATAGCCGCGACCGCCGTGATGGACCTGTGGCTGCTGCTGCTCCAATCCCTGAAGGTGCCCACGCTCAATTTCGCACTGCTGGGACGCTGGGTGGGGCACATGCCGCGCGGCCGTTGGATGCACGACGGCATAGCCAAGGCAGCACCCGTTCCGGGCGAGCTAGCGCTGGGCTGGGCCGTGCACTACGCCACCGGCATTGGCTTTGCAACGCTGCTCGCGTACCTGGCTGGCCCGCAGTGGCTGCAGGCACCCACCGTGGCACCGGCGCTGGCCCTGGGGATTGGCACGGTGATCGTGCCCCTGTTTGTCATGCAGCCCGCCATGGGCGCGGGCATTGCCTCAATGCGCACAAAAACGCCTGCGCTGAACTGCCTGAAGAGTCTGGCCAACCACAGCGTTTTCGGGCTGGGACTGTACGTATCGGCACTCGCCACATCCATCTTTTTTTCCTAGGAGCTAACCACCATGAAACACATCGCAGTTATCTACCACAGTACCCACGGCAACACCGAGCACTTTGCCCGCCAGGCCGTGGCCGGCGCGCAAGGCGTGCCCGACACCCAAGTCAGCCTCCTCAAGGCCGAGGACGTTGCCCGCGATCCCGACCAGCTGATCCAATTCGACGGCTTCATCTGGGGCTCACCCACCTACCTGGGCGGCGTCAGCGGTCCCTTCAAGACCTTTATGGACTCCACCGGCCGGCTGTGGCGCACGCAGCAGCTCAAAGGCAAGCTTGCCGCGGGCTTCACCGTATCGGCCCTGCCTTCCGGCGACAAGCAGAGCACGCTGCTGTCCATGTTCACCTTCTCCATGCAGCACGGCATGGTCTGGGTCGGCAATCCCTTCCTGCCCGAGCAGCAAAAAGGTGTGCCGTATGAGCAGGCACTAAACCGCTTGGGGTCCTGGACCGGCATGATGGCGCAGGCCGGGCACTCGAATCCGGCGCAGTCGTTTGCCCCGGGTGACGAGCGCACCGCCCATGCCTTTGGCCAGAACTTTGCCAGCGTGCTGGCACGCATGGCGGTGACGGAAGAGGAGCTTGTCTGATGCTCCCCGCCCGCTTTGCCCCCGTCCTGTTCGGACTGATCCTGTCAGGCTTGATGTCACTGGTGGTTTCCGGAATCTCCACGTACCGTGCGACGGGCCTGGTGGAGGGCTTTCTAGTCCAGTGGATCGGCGCCTGGCTCGCGGCTTGGCTGGTGGCCTTCCCGCTGGTGCTGCTGGTGGCACCGGTCACACGCCGTGTCGTGCAGCGCCTGGTGGTCACTCAAGAAGTGACCTGAGTCCGGGCACACCCTGACTGGCGCGCCGTTCAGCCAGATTTGCTCATCGTCCAGTCGCGCGGCGGTTGCAGGGTCCGTGTCGAAAGTGACTCCAAGCGTTTGCGCAACATCGGCATTCTCGATAGGCAGCTCCCAGGTCAGGAAGACCTGGCTGCAGTCCAGCCCGGGCGAAAAATCGGCCGCATGGAAGCCGTCTCTGCCCCGCGCAATGACGGCGTGGGGCTGTGCAGTATCAAAGACCATCACCGTGCCCCGGACCAACGGGATGCGCTGGCCGGTGGCGGGGAAGTGCACATCCAGCCCCCGGTCCTCGCTCAGGAAGAGATTGCAAAAGGCTGCACCGCCATAGTGGGCCGCATCATGGTGGTACTTCGCGCCACGGCAGGCCATCAGGGCTACGTCACTGGCGGCCAGCACGTCCCGCAAACCGCGTGCGCGCGTCCAGTCGGATGCCGCCTGCACGCAGTGCTTGTAGTCCGGCCAGCGCACACGCGCCCGCGCCAGCGGCAAGGGCTCTACGTCTCCGGATTCCAGCCCCAGGCGCTGCGATATGTCCCGTTCCCAATCGGCAACCAGCCTTGGCGGTGGCGCCGGGATGTTGACCACACCGGTCAGCACGGCATCACCCACGCTACGGCTACGCAGGACGTCGCCACTCCAGAAAAAGGACGTGAGGCGGTCTGACGCAGGATGCGGTTGCGGAGGGTGGCTCATCGGGGTCAGTGTAGCCAAGGGAGGGTGCGATACTTCGTCGACACTGTCCCCTGAGAGGTTGTCGTTGTGAAATCGTTTCTTCAGCGCAGTCTGCCCTGGCTGTTTGGAAAGCCGGCGCCTGCGCGTCCCGCGGCGCGCGGCGCGCCGGCACCGGCACCGGCGGCAGAACGCCGTGCCTCCCAACCACCCGCAGACGATGAAGCAAAGGCTGCTTCCGAGCTGGCCGCCATCAGCGCGCGCCGTCCCCTGATTGCGTCGAACGGATCGGTGGCCGGTTTTGAGTTTCGCATTGGCGAGGACGTGGCCCGACATCTGAAGCGGCAGTCCGACGCCTATGCGCGCTCGGCCCGCGTAGCCGCTTTGCTGGCCGCGGCTTACGGCATCGGACAAACCGGACGCATCGGTTTTGCGCGCATGCCGGCCCCGTGGCTGGTACATGCAACCGAAGCCGACGTGGGGCCTGGCGTCATGATCGGTCTGGAATCCATGCCATCGGCGGTGCCGATTCCGCAATCCTCAGCAGCCATCGAACAGGCGGTCCTGATGCTGCGAGCCAAGGGGGTGAAGGTCGGTTGGGAGCCGGATTTTGATAGCCGCCTCCGGCCGGACTTTGTGATGCTGCGACAGGGCGCCAGTGCCATGTCCACGTTGCTGGACTCCATTGGCACCTGGCCACCGGCGTGGCAAGGCTTGCCAATTCTGGTCACCGACATTTGCGACGTCGAAGAGCTGGAAATGGCCCTGTACAACGGTGTGACCTACGTCTGCGGCGTGCTGGACCGCGATCCCGGCTCCAGCGACCCCGCCAACCAGCAACCGGTGCCGCCAGAAGTACGGCGTGTGGGGCTGCTGCTGAACCAGTTGGTGGCGGGTGCCGATACGGCGGTCATCGTGGACGAAATCAAGGGCGACATCGGACTGTCGTACCGGTTGCTGCGTCTCATCAACAACGCCAGCTATGCGCAGTTGGGCAGCTATGCCAGTGTGGAACAGGCGGTGCTGCTGCTGGGGCGGTATGAGCTGTACCGGTGGCTGTCCATGCTGCTGGTGGAATTTGCCGGCAGCCGCCGAGTCGCATCCGCCCTGCAGGAAACGACACTCTGGCGCTCGCGCCTGCTGGAGTTGGTGGCCATCGAAAACCACGAGAATGCGCCTGACCAGTTCTTCACGCTGGGCCTGGCCTCAATGCTGGGCCAGTTGCTGAAGATCAGCCAGGCCGAAGTGGTCAGCACACTCAACCTGCCAGCACCAGCCCGACAGGCGCTGCTGGAGCACACCGGGCCCTGGCAGCCCTACCTGGAGATGGCCCAGCGCCTGGAGTCGCGCACACTGGACCTGACAGTGGAGCTGGCACCCCAGTTCCGAGACACCGCCCGCCTGCTGATGCTGTCGGATCAGGCGTGGCACTGGGCTGCGGAACAAACCACACAACGTGGCACAGCCTAGGCGGCGATATATCGGCGGTGTACCATTTGACAAAGAAGCTTTCCGAGCAAGCGAGGCCCGTATGCCCTTTCCCATTCCATCCCGGCTTTCACCCCCAAGCCGCACCGCGCTCCTGATGCTGGCGGCCATCGCCCTGTCGGGTTGCGAATCCATGTCGGTGTCCGAATGCAAGGTCGCCGACTGGACCCGCGTGGGAATGGCCGATGGTTCAACAGGCGTGAGTGAGCGACGCATTGCGGACTACACCGAAGACTGTGGAAAGGCTGGCGTGGTGCCCAATGTCCAGGCCTATCGGCGCGGATGGGATGCCGGCATCGTCCAGTTCTGCACACCGGCCAATGGCTGGCGCGAAGGCGTGGCTGGCAACTCAGGCAAGGCTTCAGTCTGTCAGGGCCAAGCCGGTTACGCCGGGTTCGCGCACTACCTGGAGCTTGGCATGCAAGCCCACCGCATGCAAGAAATGCTGCAGCGCAATGCCCAGGAATCGAGCCGACTGCAGGCCCGACTGGAAGCGTCCAAGAGTGACGAAGAAAAAAAGAATCTGCGTGAAGACCTGCGCCATGTGGACCGTGAGCAGTCTCGTCTGCGCAGGCTGCTGATGCAGCAGCAAATGCTGGCCCCTTAGGCGCCAGCCGCTCAACCCTGTATCAGCCTATGTGTTGCGCGAACTGCGCCTTGATGTCCGCCATGGCCTCGGCATTCAAGCGATTGCCATACTGTGTGACCACCCGGCCAGCGGCCTGATTGGCCAGCCACGCAGCCTGCGCGTGGCTGTGGCCGTGGGTGACGGCGTATAAAAATGCACCGGCAAACATGTCACCTGCACCGTTGGTGTCCTTGGCGATGACGCTGGCAGCGGGCACGGCCGTGCGCTGCCCGCCTTCGATCACGAGGCAGCCTTTGGCGCCACGGGTCAGGCACACGGTGCGTGCGGCCTGGCTCACCTGCTGGCAGAACACATCCAGATCCTGCGAGCCGCACCAGACCTGCGCTTCTTCTTCGTTGCAAAACAGATAGTCCAGACCGTCGCCCACCATGGCCTCCAGCCCGGCACGGCAAAAGTTGATCATGCTCATGTCGCTCAGCGTTGCCGCCAATGCAACGCCGGCCTCCCGGGCCATGGCCCTGCCCCGCAGCGCCGCGTCCAGCCCGGTGGGGGATGCGGCCAGGTAGCCTTCCATGTAGTACACCTTGGAGCGCGCAATGTCGTGCGGATGCAGGGCGTGGTGGTCCAGATGGGCGGTGGCCCCCAGAAACGTGCTCATGCTGCGTTCGGCGTCCGGTGTCACCATCACCATGCAGCTGCCGGTCTGGCCGGGCGCCGGTTTGGTGTGGGTCAGGTTGGTGGCCACGCCATTGGCCACCAGGTCTTCCCGGTAGAAGGCTCCCAGTTCGTCATCGGCCACGCGGCACGAGTAAAACGCACGGCCCCCCAACTGCGCTACCGCCACGACGGTATTCCCCGCTGACCCACCGCCGGTGCGCCGTGCGTGTGCGCCATGCACGTGGGCCAGCAACGCAGCGCGCCGGTCCAGGTCGATCAGCGTCATGTGCCGCTTCTCAACGCCCATGGTCTGCAACTGCGCATCGGTCACTTCGTATTCGGAATCTACCAACGCGTTGCCGATGGCGTAGAGGTCGTAATGTGTCATGGGGTCTTGTGTCTGAAAGGGCTAAAGAGTCTGCTGGGTTTATTGCTCGGCAAATGCCCGCTCAATCACAAAGTCGGCCTGCTTGGTCGTATTGCCTTCCATGAAGCCGCGCTTCTCCAGCATGTGCTTGAGGTCGCGCAGCATGGCGGGGCTGCCGCACAGCATCACACGATCGGTCTCGGGGTTGAGCCTGGGCAGACCAAACTCGGCTTCGATGGTGCCGGTTTCAAACAGATCAGGAATACGGCCGCGGTTCTTGAAGGTTTCGCGGGTCACCGTGGGGAAATAGTGCAGCTGCTTGGTGACCATTTCACCGAGGAATTCATGGGTTGGCAGGTCAATGGTCAGGTAGTCCATGTAGGCCAGCTCGGCCACTTCGCGCACACCATGCACCAGCACCACCTTTTCAAACTTTTCATAGGTCTCGGGGTCGCGCACGATGCTCAAAAACGGCGCCAGGCCGGTGCCGGTGCCCAACAGGTACAGCGTCTTGCCCGGCAGCAGGTAGTCGATCAGCAACGTGCCGGTGGGCTTGCGGCCCACGACGATCTTGTCGCCCACCTTGATGTGCTGCAGCCGCGAGGTCAGCGGACCATCCTGCACCTTGATGCTCAAAAATTCCAGGTGGTCTTCGTAGTTGGCGCTGACGATGCTGTAGGCGCGCAGCAGGGGCTTGCCGGTTTCCAGACGCAAGCCGATCATTGTGAAGTGCCCGTTGGAGAAGCGCAGCGCCGGGTCACGCGTGGTGGTGAAGCTGAACAGGCGGTCGGTCCAGTGGTGGACGCTCAATACGGTTTCTTCCAGAAATGCACTCATGGGGGGCCTTGCAATGATTCAAAAACGAACTTGGGGAAAACCCTTTAGTGTAAATCGTTCCCGAGGGCTTCCTGTCGCGGGGTTTACCGACGGGTCAACGCCTGTCCATCGCGCAAGGCGGGCACCCGCAACTGGCCAACTTCCGACATTCTCGAGTGACTGGTGACTTGAAGTCCTATCTGCATAGGACACCTGCCGTTTTGATGCATTCCTATCTCAGTGCAGGCCCATCGAATGCTTGGTGTCAATGATATTGGTGAATTGACATTGTTTTATGATGCTCGTAATATGATGGTCATCATGTTTACACCCCCCTCGCGTAGAGAACAAAGCCACGATCGCATTGTGGAGGTAGCTTCGCGAGCGATCCGACGTACGGGTTACCGTGGTGTGGGCGTCGCAGACATCATGAAGGAAGCGGGGTTGACACATGGAGGGTTCTACGCGCACTTTGCCTCCCGTGACGCCTTGCTGGTCGAGGCCATGCAGAGGGCCGGCCGCGAGAACCAGGATGCCCTGTCGGCGGCGATGCATCGCCGCATGTCCAAGGGCGACTCTCGCTTCGCTGCACTCATTCGGTCTTACCTTCATGACACGAACCTTGATCGGCCGGAACAAAGTTGTGTGGTGGCTGCGCTCGCGTCTGACATGCCGCGCCAAGACGATGCAGTGAGGGCAGAGGCGCGCAAGCGGGTAACGGACTTGGTTGAATTAGTGCAATCAACATTGCCGCCCGGCACGAATGCCGGTCAGGCAGCGGTCGTAGCCGCAACCATGGTTGGGGCGCTTCAACTGGCTCGCATATTGGGCGGTTCGTCAGGGCGTTCCTTGCTGGCACAGACCCGTGACGCGCTGATCCAACGCCACGGCACCCTCTCCTGACCCCCTGTAATTTCGAACATTCGCGTTCCTTTTTTACATCACAAAATATGATGATCGTCATAAATAGAAGTCTGACCATGCCACCCCCAACATTGAAACCAGGCATTTCTCGCGGCCATCGAGGCCATGACCTTGCATCTGCGCGGACGTCCCTTGCCCCGGACAGGCGCGCTGCCCGCTGCCCGGAGCGTTTGGCGCAAACCTCACGCCTGGCGGGGCGACACTGACATGGGCCGCCGCGCTGCCTCTGTGGCGTTGGTAGCCAAGACACACGCGGAAGACGCCGCGTCTCCTTGGCTGGCTTTCTGGATTGCCAGCAGCGCCGTATTCCTGGTGTCTCTGGACTCGACCATGCTATTTGCGGCGTTCGATGCGCTGCGCCAGAGCTTTGCCGGCACTTCGACAGCCACGCTTTCGTGGGTGCTCAATGCCTATACCGTGGTCTACGCCGCGATGCTGATCCCGGCCGGTGGGCTGGCAGACGCCCATGGGCGCAAGCGCGTATTCCAGTTCGGCCTGGCCGGGTTCATTGCGGCCTCGGTGGCCTGTGGTCTGGCGCCCTCCGTGGAATGGTTGATCGTGGCGCGTGTGTTGCAAGCCCTGGGGGCGGCGCTGCTCACACCGGCGTCGATGTCTATTGTGCTGTCGGCCTTCCCGGTCGAGCGCCGGGCTTTGGTCATCAGTTTGTGGGGCGCCGTTGGCGGACTGGCCGCTGCGGTAGGCCCCAGCCTAGGCAGCTGGGTCGCGGCGCAAGCAGGCTGGCCGTGGGCTTTCTACATCAACGTTCCCATAGGCCTTTGGGCCCTATGGAGCAGCAATTCGCGAATCGAGGAGGCGGTGATACCGGCGCTGCGTCGGCGCGTTGATGTCGTCGGCCTGTTGCTGCTCATGGCCGCTGTGGGCGCGGTGGCCATGGCCATCGTTGAAAGTGGTTCTCCGGCTTGGCACCGTGGACAGATTGCGGCCGTCGCTGGTGGCGGCCTACTGGCCAGCATGGCGTTCGTGTTGTGGGCTCGCGTGCACTCGGCGCCTCTGCTGGACCTGTCGTTGTTTACACATGCCACCTACCGGTACGTCAACGCCGCGACGCTGGCGTTTGGCACAGCGTTTTCGATGATGTTCCTGGGCTTCTTTTTCTTCATGACCGGCGTCTGGCACTACACGCTGCCCCAGGCAGGATTGGCCATAACTCCCGGGCCGCTCATGGTGATGCCGACGGCAATCATTACTGGACGCATGGCTGGCCGTCTAGGTCACCGACCGTTCCTGGTCGGAGGTGCTGTACTGTACGCGTGCAGCAGTCTTTGGCTGATGATGGTGCCCGGTACGCAGCCCGACTACCTGCGCCACTGGCTACCCGGACTTCTGATGAGTGGCATCGGTGTCGGGCTTGTGCTGCCTTCGCTCGCTGGTGCGGCCGTGAGCCGCCTGCCTCCCGAACACTATGCGGTGGGAGCAGCGTTCAACCAGGCCACACGCCAGATTGGCGGCGTGCTGGGCGTGGCAATCACGGTCAGCCTTCTTGGGCACACAGGGCTTGTCCGTGCCGATTTCAACGTGCTTTACGGCCTTCACGTAGCGCTTGCCTTGCTCACCGGGGCGCTATGCCTTCCGGTCAGCACGCGACCGCGCTGAGCGCCACCCCATACCAGGTCACCAAGATACAGCCAAACCACAAAGGAAGATGTCATGGACGAAACGCAAGTGATTGAACATTGGAGTCAGGAGGAGTTGCATATCCGTGGTCGGCTAAGGCCCGCCGACGCCCCGCGACCGACGGTCAACCCGTCTGGAATGACAGGGATGGAGATATTCAACGCCATTTTTTCGGGAGACTTGCCATCGCCACCCATGGGGGAAACATTGAACTCTGTGCCGATCCGCATGGCGCACGGCACCACGACAAGCCTGATCTTCGACCATCCCACGTACGCGCCAAAAGGTGCAGCCGTTGCAGCATGACGAGTACCTTTCAAGTCCGCAATTCGCTGCATAGGGCAAACGTCTGTTGTGCATCCTTAACTTCCCATCAACGTTGACAGGAGCTCCCATGTCCCAACCCAAGGTAATTTTTGTCACTGGAGTCTCCTCCGGAATTGGTCGCGCCGCCGCTGAGCAGTTTTCACAGCGTGGTTGTAAGGTGTTCGGCTCTGTCCGCAAAGCAAGCGTGGCAGTGGCTATTCCAGGTGTCGAACTCGTAGAAATGGACGTGCGTGATACCGACTCGGTAAATCGCACCGTAAACGACATCGTCACAAAGGCCGGGCGAATCGACGTGCTGGTCAATAATGCTGGCAGCACCCTGTTAGGAGCGATCGAGGAAACGTCGGTGACCGAAGCGCAAGAGCTTTTTGAAACCAATGTCTTCGGTGTTTTGCGCACGACTCAAGCCGTGCTGCCGCACATGCGGCAGCATCGATTCGGACGAATCATTAACGTGAGTTCTGTCCTGGGCTTCCTGCCGGCCCCATACATGGGCTTGTATTCCGCATCCAAGCACGCCGTGGAAGGGATGTCCGAAACGCTCGACCATGAAGTGCGAAATTTCGGAATTCGTGTCATTCTGATCGAACCTTCCTACACGAAGACCAATCTTGATCGCAATGCACCGCAGGCGGCCAATCTGATTGCTGCTTATGACGACGACCGAAGCCTCGCGTCGCAAGCCATTAAGCGCAACATAGACAAGGCACCTGAACCCGCTACCGTAGCGGTGACCGTTGTTGATGCCGCATTCAACGCCTGGTCGATGCGACGCACGCCCAAAGGTGAAGCCTCCTTACTTCGAAAATTGCGCCGATTCATGCCTGCTGGACCTGTTGACGCAAGCCTGCGAAAGTCCTTTGGTCTGGGTCGATGAGTTGACTGAACGAATGGATGACCGATGTCTGGCGACCATTTGTTCGGTCGCTAAGTCAGCATTGGGCACCGTGACGACCGCCACGATCGGCGGCCGACGGCTTCCGCCCCACTGCGGCCCAAAACACAAGCTTCATTTCCCCTCTCCAGCCAACGCGCCGCCCGCAGGATTTGTGGCATTGGCCCCCGCCTCATCTGTCCTGCTGGCCAGCAAATCGGCGGGGACCAATGCCCCACATCCTGCAGCCACAGACGTCATCCGCTACACAATATGTAGCGATACACGTATATTCCACGAGGGCTACAGCCCCAAAAGGCTTGCAACCGCCTGGAGCCAATCCCTACGCAAAGGCAGAGGCATTGGCCACCGCCAACGCCGTCATGTTGACCACGCGCCGCACCGTGGCGGATGGCGTCAGGATGTGGGCCGATGCCGCCGCACCCAGCAGGATGGGGCCTACCGTCACGCCATGACCGGCCGTCATCTTCAGCACGTTGAACAAGATGTTGGCCGAGTCCAGGTTCGGACAAATCAACAAGTTGGCCTCGCCATGCAAGGTGGTATCGGCCAATGCCGAGCGCCGCACGGTCTCGGACAGGGCGGCATCGCCCTGCAGTTCGCCGTCGCATTCAATATCGGGCGCCATCTTGGCAAACAGTTCGCGCGCCAGGCGCATCTTGCGTGCCGAGGGCCGATCCGACGAGCCG